>OFRN01000014.1_pt1 | contig 194706 bp, 199 predicted proteins | sample 1541701 | NCBI WGS metagenome assembly OFRN01 (sample SAMEA4413046, study PRJEB24355) | metagenome | biome: human; feature: gut; material: faeces | place: United Kingdom | collected 2010 | reverse complement strand
CAGTCGGTAAAACGCACACTGTTAGCCGATCCTGTGTAGCGTTCAGTTCGAAGAAATATCCCGTTGAAATAACCGAACGCGAAAATTCTACTGAAGGCGCCAAAGTCACATCGCCCAAGGTGGAAGGCATCCGCAAAATCATGTATCCATTGACGTAACGTAAGATCATACGAATAGCCTGTATTATTTGACGCGTCGAGGTAGTTGTAATTGAAATGCCAGTTATCGCATTTTGGTATATCCAGCACGCGATCAAGTGTCACGCCACGGCGAATTGGAGCGCCGATAATATCGCGGATGGTAATGCGAGAAGCCGAATAACTGGAGTCACCAAATTGCAGGCCCCGATAAGTGTTCCCCAAATCAAGATTGATGAACTCGGAAGAAAATCCGTTGCCTGTAAGAAGCGGGAGATATGCAACTGGTGATTCCCCGGTGGCCAGGGACCGTTTTTGGTTTGGGTATCTGAAAGCAAAGTTTGCAAAATAGTTGAACCCGCCATTGAAGGTAAACTGCGACTGGGCTACGTCAGTGTGATCGATGAGGATTGTTGGACGAGTACCAGGCGCGCCAAAAAATCGGCTTGTCATGGCCGCAACAATCCCAGCACTCTCGACGCGCAGAATGTAATCGCCGGAAACCTGCACATTAAGCCCAGAGTTAAGAGCGTCGATAACCGCCTGCGTGGCGTTAACGCTACCGTCTTTGACGGTCAGGAAACGGCGAAAATCTACGATCGGGCCATTCTTGATATGCACATGGTCAACAGGAGCCAGGTTCTTATCGCTGCCTGCAAGCTGCAACAGTACATCAGCGGCCGATCCGCTGGTCGGAACCATCACAGTTGGCGCGCCAGTATCATCGAACGCCGGGAAGGTATTCCGTCGGCTGGACGCCGGCGGTAATTGCGCGATAGGCTCAGGGACGCGGAGAGCACGGCTCAAGTTACTGGAAGCAACTCCGTCGACATAGCCTTTGGTTGCAGCATCTTGCTGCCCTACAGGGTCGGCAAGATTAGCGATCCTGTTTCCTTTGGCATCGTAATATTTAGCTAGCCAGCTTGGCTTCCTGAGCGCCAAGCCAAAGTTACTAAACGCCTGCTGGATCAGCATGGTCAATTTATCCCATGCGTCCTCATGCACTTCAGGGAAGAAGTTACCCTGGTTACGAACGTCGGTTTCCTGGGTGACAGGCAGCTCTCGCTCGATGCTGATCCGCCAATCATTCGCCAGCGCGCTGACAAGCTTAACCTTGCCGCCGTTACGACTGCCGGCGCCGGTAACGGTATAGTCGGTGTTCAGCACCAACGTGCGGATGTTCTCTGTTGTGTCAGCGACAGTAACAACAAGCTCATCCGCAGAAAACACACGGAAGCGATAGTCAAAATCTGTCGTCACCCCGTTGCCGGTGTATTCCTCTCGGCTTATCTCTGTTGATACGGTCATCTCTCTAATCCCATTTGCTCACATAAAGAGCATTCTAGCGTCTGTCAATCCATACATGAATTTAATTATGTGGTATATTTAATTTTGTTACCTTATTGGTAATAAGTGTTGCGCATATTGCTAAACTAATCATTTTTATATATGGTCATTTATACAGTAGTAACACGCTGAGCGAGGTGCATTAGGAAATGAAGAGGTACAGCTATCCAGCCAGCAGGATGCTGGAGAAAAGCGTTAACACGCGCGAAGGGATTGCGGGATTAGCTAAGGCTTCACTACTGGAAACGCTGCTGAAGGAACTCGATGATGACGGTTCGGAGATAGGCGGCGCTATGCTGGAACTGAATGCTTTAGTGAACTATGTCACACAAAATGAAAAAATGAAGGAACAAATCAAAACACATTCGCAATTTATTACTCACCAGTTGGAACAATAATTACCATCGTCAATACCTCGCCGGGCCTAGCCCGGCTGCTGCCCAGGTAATCTTTTCTCAATCCCGCTCGCAAAATAGTTACCAAATTGGTACATTTACTTTCTCGCAAACCTGCGCCACAGTGATAGCGCATCAGCAAAATCTGATGCCGGGATTGGCGTCCCGAAACCTACTAAACGGCGCACATGACACGCGCACAGCGTGTTTTTTTGTTTGTGCGGCACGGCTACACCCTTCAATGGTGGGCTGGGCAGGGGCATCGAAAGATGCGCCGGTATCCGTTTAGGCCGGTACGCCAACCTTGTTCAGCTCACCACCAGGCAATTGGCGTTGCCGGCGGTGATTACACTACTAAACGGAGTAATCGCTATGACCATCACACTTCCAACCTCTGCCCCTGAAATTTCTGTTATCCACGGTAAACCAGTTACTACCTCCATGGGCGTATCCTCATTCTTCGGCAAGCGCCACGACAACGTTTTGCGCAGCATCGATAACCTGGAATGCTCAGATAATTTTCGCGCCCTCAATTTTGAGGAGACATCAATATCCGTCTCACAGCCGCGTGGCGGCAACCGTGAAGTGCAAGCATTCAACATGACCAAGAACGGCTTCGTATTCCTGGTGATGGGCTTCACCGGCAAGAAGGCGGCGCAGTTCAAAGAAGCGTATATCGCGGAGTTCGACCGGATGGAGAGCGAGTTAGCCAGCCAGCGCTATGGACACAACACGCTTGGCGATCTGACCGGCACCGCTAACCTGTCTGCCCTGGTCGACAAGCTGCAGCAGATCATTCATGAAGGCGAGTTTATCCCCGCAGGCAAGCGGCCGAACTACAGCCTGCCGGCGAACCGGAAGCATGAAGCGACAATCATCCGCGACTTCCTGAGCAAAGATGACAGCAGCACCCTGCTCACTCTGCTGGAATGGCTGCGCGCTGATGGGTTCGATGTGTCGGCGGCTGATCGGGAGCTGGACATTATCCGCGGCTACGTTGGCGGTATGCGCCGCGCGCTGGGTGACATCCAGACCCACGCCCGCTACATTGATCATCAGATTGGGAAGATGTAAAAAAACGGGGCGCAAGCCCCGTTGTTGTTAGAAACCATCAAACTCGTCGCGCATCACGCTGCTCCTTTTAGTTCTTTGTCATGGGTGAACACGCCATTCCAATTATTCTTCATTGGCAGTTGGCCACGCAGATAGAGCTGATAGATCCGGACGGCGCCTTTATGCAGTAGCACCGGTGTGAACTTCACGAACTCTTCTCCACCGTGCACGCTAACCTTGCTCTGATGTTCAGTAAGATATTTGTCGCGCGCGTAGCTCCCGGTACGCCAGCGTGTCCCCGTCTTGCTCTCGTTGTATAGCCACTTGCGGCCTTCGAGATACCGGCATACCTGCATGACGTTAACACCGTTCAGCATCTTGCAGAACTGCGTTGGCGTCATTCCGTCCTTGAAGAGGTTCTCCATGTGCTCGACCTGACTCACCAGCTCCTTGTTGGTGCTCTCCAGCGCAATGACCTTTTCACTGTAGGTGAGCAGTGCGCCACGAAGGAACTCAGGATCGTTCAGCGCCGCCAGCGGGTTTACAGTTGGAGACAGCTTACCGGTCCTGTAGTCAATGAATGCCTGGTTAACTTGAAGCTGGAACGATGGGCTTATCCATCCAGCATAAGAAACGGCTAGAAGTTGGTGGGCGTAAGTGCCAGGGGCAATACCACCCTTGACAGTTTTGATTACTTCTTGAGCTACCGACAAATTTGCACTTAGCTCTGCAATCAACTCCTGCGCCTGTTTGTTGCGCAACCATTTGTTTGGCTCTTTACTCTCCCCCATGCCGCTTGCCTTATGCAGCGCGTTCAGGTTGAAGCGCCCCTCTAAATCAGTGGAAATTTCCACGCCTGCTATAGTGACAGCGCCAGCGTTGTTTGCTAAATTCAATGCAGTCATTACACAGTACCTTCTAGTTTGGGTTTTGACGTCGGTCAATAGTCCTACCTACTGACCATTCAGCGGGCCTTATGGCCCGTTTGTTTCATGGAAAAACTTACCACACAGGTAATAAATAAAAAAGATCTTTTTCAATAACTTACCTGTAAAGTAATCATATCACATACTTGCGTTTGACTCGCGGCGCCAAACCTCGGCCACTGTATAAAATCGCATTAAAATCCAGAGAAGTTACGCTTTATCTTTTAATATCAATAACAAATAACAATATAAATAATTGGAATTTATTATTTGATTAATTGATAAAAACGTAATAATAGGTAGGGCTAAGCCCCTGGCGGGGCTTGGTGGGTGTCAAACAAGCCTTTTCGCTATACTCCATCCGGTATCGTTCTTAAGCACCGGGTTAGCTACAGCCACCACATACCCTACCCACCCTTTTCTGTCGTCGCCAAGCATCTTACCAATCTCTTTATCGTGTTCGTATGGGACCCATATAACCAAGCTCCCCTTGGTGATGCCTGTGCTATCTCTTGTTGCAATCATAGACGGCACAGTGAACCCGCCATCTTCAGAGCTAACACTCACTGCGCAGTACGAATCTCCACGCTCATCTGTTGCCGGCTCCGTCTCAACTATGGCGATCAGCCCTTGCTTAGCCACGATATTGGTTACACAATATTTACATGCATACTCAAAGGCGGAGGCGTTGTCCTTGAAGAAGAGGTCGGGAATGGCAGACGCTTTACCTTCTGATTTTGTTAACTTGCTAAATAGTTTCTTAATCATAATTTCACCAATGGATTAGTAAAAATGAAATTAAAAATCATCACATTTATATGTTTACTTCCATCTGCCTATGCAACCTCTGGAGAACTATCCTATGACTTCCCCACTAATGATGGAATGGCTAAATCATTGTATGAGGAAATAGTTGGCGCAGATGTTTTAGTAAATAGAAGTTTACACATTGCTCACCTGGCTGTTTCTCCAAGCAGAATTTCTGTTCTTTTAAAAGCAGCGGCTATAGACACTTCAAAACCAAGGCAAGAATCATTAATACCGGACAGTACATCAATTGAATTAACAAAGAAATCAGTAACTAATAAATACTGCGCCCCTTTTGGGTTTGGTGATTTATATTTCGACACCTTTTACCAGAGGGGCGTGAAGTTAGAGTATTCATACGTTGGGGCCGGAGATGTTCCTATATTCTCATTCTCCGTCTCCAAAAAAGATTGCTCTATTTAAGTTGCTCCTCCACCCGATTGAGCAGTGGAGAGATATAAAACAGGTTCTGATATGGTAGCAACTTCCTGACCGCATGTGTCTGCTTGTCGTCAAATTCTCCGTTAAGCACGCCATTGGCGATCACAGCTCCGTCACCGGCCATGTCGAACGTTGGCCCCAGCAGTGCTCCGATTGCATTGCGGCTTTGGAAGCGGGATACCGGCGGCGCGCCAAACATGGCACCAAGGCCAAACCGTCCGCCGCTGATATTCTCCACGGCGTTCAGTGGCTCCGACAACCAGCCGATCATGCCGGCGCGGTCTATACCCTCTTTCACCAGGTTGTTAGGGCTGTAGTCGATATCACGGCCGCTGAGCTTTTGCTTCATAACGTAGACCATTGCGCCGAGCGCGATAGTCCCCATGGCGCCAAGGTAGAACGATGCATCGCCCTGCTGGATGCCAGAGGCTATCACTCGGTTATGCTGCGCGAAAATGAACGTCTTGAACTGCAGGATCATCTTGCCTACTTCATTGCTCATCATCAACGGCGTATCGCCAACGCCCGGCGTGACGACGGTAGAGTCAACGTCTTTCAATACGGCAGATTGGAAAGCATCACGTACTGCGCGATCGTCCCACAGGTGGCTATGGCCAGTCAGAAGCCCGTCCATATCCTCACCATGTTTCTCAAACTGCTCACCAATACGGCGCAGCATGCTCTGGTCGATACCGATTTGCGCCAGCTTTCTGACTTCCTTCTTGGGCACTTCTTTCCCTGCAGCCAGCAGCTGTGCATTGTCCAGGATACGGGATTGAACGATCAGGCCTGACCATGACTTCAATGCACTGTTCCATTGGTTCATCAGCGTCCAATTACCAAATTTCTGCGTACCCCAGTTAAGCCCACGCTCAAAAGCAGATCGCCGGCTGTAGGGGTCAGTGAGATCAGCAATGGCCTTCGTTCGGGTAGACAATACATAATCCAGGCCGACAGCCATTTCACGCAGGTCTTTGGTTGCCACTTTTACCGCGGACATGTTCCTGAGCATGGCGCCCATTGGGCGTAGTGATTTGCTTAAACCGTGCTGCATGACAGGACGCATCAAATCGGTGGCAGCCGATATTGTCATGCCCCCAAGCAGGCGCAGGAAGTTGACGTTTCGCGCGACACGTCCGGCACGGACAAAGAAGCTTCGCGGGTCTTTTGGCGCGCCATACGTCCCAATCAACCTATCTCGCATTGCCTCAATGTCGCGAAGGTCAGATTCACGTTGTTTCTCCAAGCGGCCTCTATGAGCAGCTTCTTCCTTTTCGAGTTCCTCTATTTGTTTTTTGTATTTATCGATCTGATTCTTTGTTTTCGCTGATGCTAACTTTTTCTCTAGTACCTCTCTTTTTGGTGACCTGTAATCCCTGATTAGCTTTGTATACTCCTCTGAAACTTGTCGGATCTGATCACCCATATCCTTGCTACCGAATTGCGCGGTTAGTTCGATCTCCGGACCTACCTGGCGTAGATAGCTTTCCATGACGTGGTTGATGTCAGACTCCAAAAAGTCCTCAATCCGTTCGTCTGGGATAAGCAGGCTTCGGCTCTTAGTGAAGCCAGCTCGACCGATTATTTTTTCAGGCAGCAGCTGAGCGGGAACCAGGCCTGATGGAGCGCCAATAATCTTGTTGACGATCTCATCTGCGGCATCCTCGGCTTCCTCTCGTGTAAGTGGCTCCATCGCCTTCAGCGCGCGCTCACGGCTTGCATTCAGTCTGGCCGTGGAGTTGGCCTTCTTCTGCAGCTTGCGCAGCTCTGAGCGGTGCTTGCGTGGGTTATCCAGCAGTTCAAGATGGCGCTGCAGCGTTGGAAGCTCCTCCTTTGCCATGGCAACGTCATCCAGCTTGGTGCGCAAGTCAGAAACCTCTTTGTTAAGACGGGTGATCAGCTTCTGATTTTTGGCTGTGGCCAGTTGCGCCTGTTGCCTCTCCAGCCTGGCTGTTAAGTCCTGTTCTTGGCCGATCAGTTTCGTCCTGTTGCCAACCTCATCCATAAGTTCAGTTTTACGGCCAGACCATGACTCTGCCGCGGCAATTTCGTCAGCCAATGCTTTTGCGCGCGGCTCGGCTTCTGCTGCGGCAGACAGACCTGAATCGATCTTCTCAATGCGAGCGCTGGCAGCATCCGCACCTTTTGCACTGATACCCTGAATCCAGTTAGCAATGCGGCCTCGGAACTCAGTGCGATCAGAGAGAATTTTGTCGAACTTATAAATGCGAGGCAGGTAGCTTTGCGCTGTTGATACGTCGACATCTTCAGGCAGAATGCCAAGTTCCTGCATGCGAACCTTTGTTGCTTCGAACATTGGCCGAATCTGAGCAGCAGCCTGTGCCACTTCAGGAATGTCACTCTGATCGCCGCGGCGCATCGCCATGCCAACGGCCTCGTTGAAATCAACAAAGTTCATTCGCTTACCGCCGGCGGCGCGGATGTTTTTGCTGTACGCCTGATAAGCGTCCTTGGTTGACTCCATTTGCTTGTACAGCATGGCATCATATTGCTTGATCTTGGTTTCAGCCGCGGTGAACGTTGCCAACCCTTCATCGTTCTTCGCAAAGAAATAGTTGTTCTCTGCTAGTTGCTGATTGATTGCCCGCGACGCACGGGATGGCGATTGAGCTAGGCGGCCGCCAGGATTAACACTCAACGTTTTGTTGATTAACCCAACACCTGCAAGCTGTTCCTGATCCAGCGTTGTGTTGAAAACCTGCGCCGCGCCGATGCTCTGCGGAGAATCATTGCCCCGTAGGTTACTGGAAACCGCTTGAGACACCGCGGTACGCTGACCGGCACCGGCAAGCAACTGCGCCCCAGCCCCGAGTATTCCACCAACCATAGCGTCAACGGCAACGTTAGCTGCGCTCTCATCCAATGTCCGAGTTTCCTGGGTGGCGCTAAGCGCAGCCTCGGACGCTACACCGCCGACTGCATTGGCAAGGGCAAACCTACCTGCAGTAGCCGCAACCTCACCGCCGCGCACCACCGCACCGGCAGGGACAAACATCGACGCCAGGTTGATAGGATCGATAAGCCCCATCGCCAAGCTTGATATTGTCCCGGCGCCGCCTGTTTCTGAAAGGTATTGCCTGTCCTGAATCTGCTGATCGATACGCTGCTTTATAGCGCGCGTCTCGTCAGGAGAGCCGGCATCAATGAATGAATCTGCGTATTCCTCATATCCTTTAAGATCGGCCGCATCATTGTCGAAAGGGTTATACCCATCAACCTTGTCAAACTGGCTGAATGGAGCAGTGGCAATGAAACTTCCCAGGGAGTTATCAATTCGGAAGGCCGCATCACGACTGCGCTGAACCTGCTGATTATCGGTGAATGGATTCAACGCCGAAAGCAATGACGGCGTTTCCATATATGCTGAACTATCATCAGGCTGAGGTATGCTCTGTACATCAGCAGACAGAAGATCATCAGGCTTCATCTCATACGTTGGCATTACTGACCTCCTGCGGTGATGTTGCTCGGCAGTTGGTTGGCAATGCCGGCGCCAAATGGTTTAGTAAAATCAGGCGGTGTATATCCTTGCTGGCTTGTGAATGCTGGCTGTTTTTCTTCCTGCCGAGCAGCGCGCGCCGCATCAACCCTCTGTTGCTGGATTTCCATAGTTTGCTTGTACATCGGAGAGGTTTTTTGCTCAGGCCTAAATCGCAACGGCATACCATTTTCGCCGTAATACGGACGAACATCGTCATAGCCTTCTGCGTTCTTCTGGCGCACCATTACGCTGTAACTCTGATCGCGTGGTGTAACAGCATCGGGAACCAAAACCAAATCGGTATCATCTCGCGCGCCGCCAAACGCAGCGCCTTTCAATGCTTTCTTCTCTTCTTCCCATTGGCCTTTGATCCAGTTACCTGAACCGTTAGTCACGCCATAAACGGCTTCAGGGGCATACTTCATCACCTCTTCTTTGCCGTTGATGGTCGATACCGCCCACACCTTTTTAATCATGGCGTTAGTCATTGCCTTGGCCTGATCAGCATCGCCGCCGGTCTGTGCAAAGTTCGCATCGTAAATGGTCTGGTAGTCGCGTTGGTACAACTGATTAGCCTGCCCTGCGGCGCTGATGCTTGGCGCCCCGAAGCTGGTCCACGACGGCGAAAGACTATTGATATTATCCTGCGCTGCGGTGGCTCTAGCCTTGATGTAGTCTTTATCCCTGACCTGTTGGCTAATCATCTGCTTCAAGCGATCGTCCTGCTGATAGACCTGGTTGTAGGCCATATCCACTGCTTTCTCTGCAGGTACGCCGGCGCGATCATAGGCATAAACTTTCGAGTAGAAAGCCATTGCTCCTTTATCAACGCCTGTGGCCGCCGCCGGATTGTTGTCAAAAATCTGCCCGTACATCTTGGCCATAGGAACAACGACAGCAGGATCGCGCGATGTTGCCCCTGCGGTAAGCATCGTCTTGATCTGCGTCGGCAGCATGCCGGATTTAGTCGTTATCTCTGCAACCTGGTTCAAGCTGTCGGTGTTGTTTATATTGAAACCTGGGGCAACATTTTGATCAAAGTAATGATCAGCTGCTGCCTGATTGTTTTTGTCGTTCGGGTCAAGTGGGAAATTATTTTGCAAGGATGAAGAGAATCGCGCGCTCCCCTGGTTCTTCTCCCATTCGGCATCGAGCTGCTTAAATTTCGCCTGCATTTTGTCCCAGCGCTGCTGGTTGGCTGCAAAATTAGATGCATTCGGATCCGTTGGCCGCAATTGCTGAAGCAGGTCATCACGCGCACCAGGAGTCATGTTTTTAGCAGCGGCAATCGCAGCGCCATAGCGCAACTGATCCTGCATGTCCTGCCACTTACGCAGTCCAACCTCAGGGGTCTTTGCCGAATTGATAAAAGCCTGCTGACTTGGGACGTAATCTGGCTGCAAGCCTTCGTCAGTTGCGGAATAAATATTTTTCACCTGTTGGTCAAGCGCATCAGATTGCTGTGCACGATACTGATTCTGCATTGCCTGCATCTGGCTAAGGTAGGATGCTTGATCGGCAGGACTTGAAATATCGAATGCCAGATCACCAGTGCGTCGCTTTGAGCTTGGTAGAGCCGTGATGCCGATAGCAGCACTGACGCCGGCACCAATTTGTTCGTCGGTATAAGGTTGGCTGCCGTTCTCATGATTCACAATGCCGGCGCAAAGAGCTGCCAAGGTGCGCGGGTTGGTAACATCTATTTGCTGGTCGGCAGCAACGCCGAGCTGATCACAAATGGCTTTAATATAAGCATCAGTTTTGTTCTCTTTTGGGGGCGCCCAGCGGGTAATGATTTCGCCAACAGTATCTAATCCGTGTTTCTGGTAATAAGTAAGAAGGTTCTTACCCAGCGCCCGAATCCCATGTTCAGGCGTTTCAAACTTGGCAAAGCGCCCATCGCTGCCTATCTGTCCTTCCCATGGGTTTTTGTCACTAGCCTCAATGTTTCCAGGGTTGTTATTGCGCAGCCCACGCGCAGCAGACGAATTGCCATGAGCAGAGAAGCGAGACACCCCGCCAAGATCTGACGGCTCCCCATTACGATCAAGGTATTGTTGGAACTTTCCAGAAGCTACACGCGCACGGAGAACTCCACGCCCCAACCCTTCACGATATTCATTCCAGTTAGCTTCAATCTCTTCCGGGCTTTGCCCATGGGCCTGTCCGTAAGAAACTATCTGATTGCCACCAAGAGTTAACGAACTACCGATAATCTCCTGATTGTCATAATTATCACTGCCCTGCCTTTGCAGATTAGACAGCATTCCAGTCTGCTGATTTGCCTCAAACTGCTGTCGTTGCCCTACTTCGTATTGCCGAGCGCGATTAGCCAGAGGCTGGCCAGCTATTTGGAACTGATTTCTGAATCGCTCTTTAACCGGGCCGTTTGGAATCGAGTCAAAGGCAGCGCTAGCCATCTGGCTTAGTTGTGCGGCCACCTGTTCACCCTGCCCAATAGCATTAGCACCCTGCTTAGTGATCAGTCCGGTCTGTGGGTTATTGATCAGGTCATCAGCATCTTGCTGATACTTCAACATGGCATCTTGCGCGAATGCCAGATCCTCACGCTCACGCTGCTGCTGATAAACATCCAGGGCATTGGCCCCTACATCGGCCAGTGCGGTAAATGCATTGTCTTTAGGGATCCGCAAATCTTGCGTGTTAACTGGCGCAACTTGAGACTGCGACTGACGCTGATATGTTGGGACAATAGGCATAACCTCTCCTTAAAATGCATACGGGCTTTTGTAGCCAGTGTTGCCGAGCATTGCAGTTTTACTTTTCTTCAAGTTGTCGAACATGCTTGAGCCTGACCCGCCACCAGCATTAGTCCCTGCGTTATCCAGCGCGCCCGAGGATTGATAGGCACCGTAGGTTTTCAGCGATGTATTTAGTATCGTGTTGGTAGCGCCAAGGTTGGCCGCGTTGCGATCGATCTGCCCCTGGGCGCGACTAACACCAGCCTGGAAGTTAAGGCCAGCCGCCTGGCGCTCTGCGTTATTGACGGTGGTCAGAGCATCAAGCTGGCCGCCGGCCGCTGTATCGCTGAAGATATTGAGCGCACTTCCGGTGGTCATGTCAGTGCCGCCGGCGCCGAAGGCTGCAGCCTGTTTACCCTGCAGCTGGCGTGTCTGCTGGCGCTGCTGATAAGCCGCATCATTGCCCGCATTAATCGTGTCGCGCGCGGCGATCTCTTGTGCATCTGCGTTGGCGTTGGCGATCTTTGCCTGCTGCCGTCCCTGCTGAACTTGCCCGTATGCACTCACTGCCGCCAAGGCAAGAGAGGCACCTGCGATAATCGTGGTTGGCTCACACATGATCACCTCGTCTCATTTCAAATCTGTGGAATGGAAGCCCGGCACGGCCAACGGGCTGGGCTTCATGAATGGTGAACCCCAGCCAGTGCAGCCAGCATTTAGCCGCGGTGTTGCGCGCGTCGACGTAGTTTTCCAGCTCCGGATAATGCTGCAGGAAAAGACGCAGAACTGGCCGGCACCGGCGGAGGAAAGTGGCCTGGTATCTTTCAAGCAGGTCAGAACCCACCAGCCACGGAACCCCAGATCCGGTAATCATTGACCGCGGCGCCACACCGAAGATGGTCACCACCTCGCCATTGATCAGCCCAGCGAAAGAAAATGCAGAAGTGCGCAACGCCAGCTCAAGAACCTGAGCCGGCGTCTTGCCACTCATCGCCTCGAACTCATCGGCGTCAGCCTGGCGAACGTGCGGCAGTAGCGCCGCAACATGTTCCAGAGTGGCTTCGACAACTTCAACCTTGCGCACTAAATGCCTCCTACGGTTACGCGCGGGATAACTGCGAGAATGGTCATCGGCAGCGGGTCGTTCTGTTCCACAATCAGCCGGCCGTTCTTACTCCAGTTGTCATCCAATTGTAATTCAATGGTTCCCGTCTTCGGTTCGACTGGGTCATCATAAAATTCGTCATAGCGCTGGGCATATTCGTACACCTCGCCGCCGGGCGTACCGGCAAACACACCGCGCGACTCATTAACCAGTAGCGATGCGGCCGTGAAGAGCTTCTTCTTATCCAGCAGTGTTTCGTTGCCGTTCAGGTTAACGTCCAGCGTTTCAATGACCGCGGCGATCGGTAATCCTGCATGCACTACGGCGCCGGCCTTCTCCAGCGTAATAGCGCCAGCATTGACCACCTTTTGCGGCTCAACGTTGGCATCTGACAAAATGCTCACGGCCTGACCTTCGAGGTGATCAAGGCCGATGAAAGTCGAGCGCGCCATGCTCCAGTCACTTACCGGGACACCACGGAACTGCGGAGGAACATTTCGGTTGCTGGTAACAGTTGCCTGGTTGCCACTGGCCACCGCACGGATCAGCAACTTCAGCACCTTGCTCACATCATCCTCGATATACGGCATGTGGATTTCACTGCCAATATCACCAGCTGTGAAGTAACTGGCCCCGGCCACCGTCAGAGTCATCTCTTCGTCGTATGGCCAGTCACCTGCGCCACCGGTCAGAGTCATGGTTTTGCTGGCGTCACGGTTCCTGCCGTCATACGTCAGGCCGCAGTCAACGAAAAAGGCATCGTCCATCACATCATAAAGACGGCTCTGCATACGCTCGATATAGCGTCGCTGCTGGCCATTGATAGTGCGTTCAACCACGCAATAAAGCGCGTCTTCGTTTCCTTCGGCGATGCTGCACACTGATTCATAGTGGCCGGCTCCTGGGTGTAAGTGCCATGCCGCTACCTGCTGATCACGCAGGTAGGTTAATCCCAACAGAGCGCCGTCATTGCGTGTACACCAAACGATCGACATAGGCGTGATGGAGAACGCCCAATCGGTAATCTGGTATCCGATAAAGAAGTGGTTAGCGAGGATGGTCAGGTCAGAACCCTGGAAGCCGTCGACGTCGAACGAGTAGGCCAGGTCGCGCACAGCGCCGCCCTTCTGCTGGATGAATAGCGCGACATTGCTGATCGCAATAGGCTGCACGTGGCTGGCGCCATTCTGCCCCTGGCTAGAAAACTGGAATGCCGACGGGGTTAGCGTTCCTTGCTGGTTTCCGTTCACCTTGTATTCGCCACCGCTGGTTAGCGCGACGAGAGAGCCAACGTCGATCAGATGTCGAATTTGGTTGAGCTGGCGCCCGGCGTAGGTATAGGTGATCGCGTCATCGTCAACAGTCGGGTTTGATGTGCCGAAGTCCTTATAGTCACCGCTGCGGCTGGTCCATACTGTTTGCGGCTGACTGCGTGATCCGGCAAACATCAAGCGCTGCTGGAAGTACACTACGGTGCCAGGGTAGCCGGCGTCACCATTCCAGGCATAATGCGCCCACTTGTATGTTGCTGACTCGGCGCCCACCACCTGGCCGGGTAGCTCAATCTCACCATCCTTGCGGATCACCACTTCGGCGGTGGCGGTCATCCCGTCGCCGCTTACGGCCGTAATGCGGCAAATGCCGCGGCCGGAATGCAAGTAACGCCATTTGACGCCATAGGCATCAGAACCGGCTACCGCCCAGCCATCCCAGCTATCGCCAGTGGTATGGGTCGGTGCTACCGGACCAGTATGCTGGCGCTCGCCGGCATCAACGCAACGATAGTAGTTCTCTTGGTATCGGCAGATATTCCCAACGCTAACCTGCTCACCGGTAACCCAGCGGCCAACGGTGTCGACGTTCTTCTGCTCCATGTAGAACAGCTTCCCAACATGCCAGCTTTTGAAGATCGATGCGCTGGCTGTAAGGTCTACAGTTCCGCTTGTCGCGCTGGCGTAGACAGTGATCGACTCGTCAATGTTCACGTTAGCAAACGGACCGCTTACTGTGGCCACCTCTGCAGTGCGCCAGTCATCGTGCGCATAGCGTTGGATTTCCATAGGTGGGTAGTTCGGGTGGCAAACTGTCATCACGTCTGCGCTCTGCGTGTATTTCAGCAAGTCGATATCTGCAGCGGACCACGGCGTTGTTACGTCGACAGGCTGGCCGGCACTGGTGCCGGATGAGTAGACAACTTGCGCGCCATCCATAAACACGCGGAAGTAATGATCGCCGACCTCGAGCACATAGGTCTGCTCCGTGTTGAACTGGAACGGGATCAGACGACACTTGCGATCGGGAAACTTTGCCGGCGCCACATACCGCGTTCCCGGCCGGTTCTCAACACCGCCATATTGGCGCACGATGAAGTTACGGCAGCGGCGCAGTGACGTCTGATATTTCTCCAGGTCAACGCGGCCGTAAAGGCTTGGCGATACCTCGCCACCAGCAAAGGACGGTTGAATGAGGCTTGTTGTCATTATGATGCCCTCGCGTCAGAAACCTCAGACCACGGCGCCGGTGGCTCCTGAGTTTCATTCATGCTCAGCGTTGAAGCAGATGAAATGGTGAGTTGGTATTTCTGCTCGGCGCGATTACCGAGACTGGCATCGCCAGTGATCTGCATATTGATTTCAGCGGCCAAGCGCCAGCTAAGCGCATCGCGGAACTCTGCATCAAACATGTTGGGGTCGGTGACGCGTGTCACGTAGCGCAGCCATACTTTCGGCAGGTCAGTCAATATCAAACGGCCAGTGCCATTCTCATCAGAACCGACCTCATACGGCACGCGCCGTTCTGGCGTAATAAAGCGCTCACCGTCTGGAGAGACGATCGCAACAATGCGCAAGCAGTCAACCGGGTAACGGTAACTGTATTGCCAATCAGGCTGTTCGATATCCAGATCGGCGAGCGCCACGCGCTTTGTGGCGAACCTCCACGGAAAATCAGCCAGCACCGCATCGCGGCAGTCTTCATAAAACAGCGAGCATACCGCCGCTTCTTTGCTCTTTTCCGTCAAGCTGGCAATAACCCGGCTGTTGCCAAGCCGACCAAGCGCCACGTTGCAGATCTGGATAACGGATGCCATCACTCGCCCCCTGCGTCGCCATAAAGTGTGTCAGCAGCAGAACGCTGCGGCGCGGCCGCCGGCTCTACGCCAATATCAGTGAATTGCAGATCAACGCTGCTTTCCGCTTTATCACCTTCGGTGCGGGTGGAGACAGACAGTACTTTAGCCAGGCCGCCAATTGTCAGTGATTCGCCAACCTTTGGCAGTGGGATCCCCAGCTTTTCCAATGTGTCATTGTTCAGCGTGAAGCGAAGCCCCCACGGATATTCGTCGCGAGTCTCCGGCTTTCCGCCTTCGCTTTCGTAGGTGTCTGTGCCGATCTTGAGGTTTACGGTTTTCATGCGAGGACTCCAGGAAAGAAAGGGGCCGAAGCCCCTTTGTTAGTTGATGCCTAACTCTTTGCGCTTGGCTTCAATTTCTTCTGACAATTTGGCGATGCCCGCTTTGTGATGCGGCTTGGTGCCAAAGATTTCTTCATACTGCTGCTGCAGCGCGGCCAGCTTAGCGCTGTCGTCGCCGTCGCCGCTGCCCTCTTCCAGTAGATTGCCATCACCATCGATCAGCTGCAGGTTGTCGCCAGCCTTGCCGCCATATTCGATCGTGTCGCCCTCTTCCAGTAGATGCCCGTTGATAAATGACTTCCGTGTGACGCGGTACATTTTCAGTTGTGACATGTCACGCCCCGTTAAACAGTGATATTGAAGGCGCTTGCATAGCTGCGTTGTGCATCAGCATCCAGCAGCAGGCCAGCAGTGAAAGCACCGGCGGTCAACGGGCCAGTGGCCACGGTGTAGTTGACGCGTAAATAGCGCTGCACACCGTGTGGAACAGTGGCCACGTAGCGATAACCAACCTTCAGATCAGCAACTGCGATTGCACCGGTCTGCAGCAGCGTGGTTGCACTGGCGAAATCGCTGGTCTTGGAGGTTTGCAGACTGATCGTTACGGTAGCTGCACCGCCAGCCGCGGCAGTGGAAGCAACCTGGGCGATGAACTCAACCGGGTAGCCAGGACCGATATCGCGTACATCATTGCCGGCATACAGTGGGCCGAGGTCGATTACGTCAGTAGAAGGCGCGGTTGCCGTAACAGCCTGCGCCTGCGAGAACATATTCAGATAGTCGAGGATCATTTTGTCTCTCCATCAGTGAGAAAGGAGAACCGCACCCGGCGGCTCAGCCGGGATTATTGAACCTGTGATTCAGTGCTCAGCAGAGCATCGCAGGTACGCACTGGCACGCCGCGGAACGAAGTCCACCACACGCCTTCGGTTTCTTTAACGCTGATCGCCAGAGAAGCTTTTTCAGTTGCCTGAATGTCCAGGTATTCAGCCGCATCGCGGTTCATATAGAACACAGCTTTACCCATCTGCAGGTTAGGGATGCGATGCAAAGCCTGCACCATCAGCTTCGCCAGGTTCGGGCCATCGTCGGCACCCAGCTTGGTGGTATCGATGTTGGCAATGCGAACGGCATAACGCCAGTCGCGAACAGTCAGGCCATTGTCCCACTTGTAGTGGGTTCGATAGCCTTGATACTGTCCGCCATTCGGATCTTTCAGGGTTTGCTCGCCAAGGTCTTGATGGTTCAGACCTGCTTTCTGCCCTTTGGGGAAAATTCCATGAACGGTATTGCTCCCCCAAACAACCAGCCATACAGAGGTCAGGTTTGACCCAGTGCCGCCGGCATCAACGATGTTTTGCGCGTTCTTGGCGGACTTGTCGTTATAACGTGCCGACAGGCCGGTGAATCGCTGAGGGTTAATACGCGTGTCACCGTAGAAGATGGTTTCTGCCATCGTCTGATTCATTGCCTCCAGGAAGGCATTATCTTCAGACAGGCGAAACTCTGCCTTATTGCCATTCAGATCAGCCAGGGCTTTATCGATCTCAGCATAGGTTTCCAGCATGCCAGTGCTGTCTGTTACCTGTGCCGTGGTGGATTTGCTTGATGGAACGCCGTAGTTAAGCAGGCGCCAGGTTGCTGCAGGCAGACCGGTGCGCACGGTGGTGCGGTGGCCAGTTGGAAGGTTGCCTTCAACAAACAGCATATCGGTCAACACAGGGTTGGTTTGCGACAGCAGTTCTACGATGGTTGGCACTTTACCATCAGGATCGGTGCGCTTTGCCCAGTCTGCCAGCGTCAGCGCGTTGGTGCTTTTAATAGCCATTCGGTGTTACTCCTTCTTGCCGTAGAGAATGTCGGCCGCGCTACGCTGACCGCCTTGATTTGGCACGACGAAGGTATCTTCAGCCATCGCCTTGCCGACTTTTGCACAGAAGCGAACCAGTGCCGGGTGATTACCCAGGCCGCTCGCATTCAGGTATTCGCGCAACTCTGTGTTGCCGAACTGATCCAGCGCGCGCTGCGCGGCGCCTACACTGGCGTTGAACTTGTCGCCGCCGATTTCTTTGTCGGCCTTGACCTGTTCACCCCAATCAGCAACTTGCTTGCTCCAGGCTTCTGCCTGCTGCTGCTGGATCTGCGGGTAGATGTCGACCAGCTTTTGCGCCTGCTCTTGGCTCAACCCCAGCTCTTTGGCGATCGGCTCAAACACAGACAGAGCATTAGCATCCAGTTCCTGGCCTTCCGGCGCCGAAAACTCATATTTTTCCGGCGCAGCGGGTTTCTTTTCCTTTTCCGCTTTTTCCGCAGCTTCCTTATCGGCTTTCTCTTTCGCGTCTTTTTCAGCAGCAAGTTCTTCGGCCGTCTTGCTGCCTTCCTCTTTTCCTTCACCTTCCGGGTTGCCACCTTCCCCCGAATTAGCTGCATTGGCATCTGCTGCCGGGTTGTCGCCGGTTGCTGCAGGAGCTGCGCCACCATCACCGCCTTCTGGCGGAGCTTCCGAGCACAGGCGGCGATACATCAAACGTTCGAACAAGTTCATGCGTTGCCTCTTAAGCCATAATTCCCGCGGCCTTCAACTTGGCCAGCAGAGCGTTAAAGTCAGTTACCAAACCAGCCGCATCGGTTGCGGTAGAGTTAGCTTGTGTTGCAGCCTGCTTGACGCCGCCGACCACCGAAGCAGTTGCCGCCGGCGGTGCAAATGTAGTTGGTTTACCGGTGATATCACCCCACGCAACGGAGGAACCGCCGCCGCTCAGAACCTTAACGACTTGCACGCCGCCGTCATTCCGGATCAATTTCTGGCGTTGTGTTGCCATGATTAGCCTCTCTGTCTTTCTCGGCCTCGGCGGCCATCTTTAGGTACAGTTCAGGGCAGAACTTCAACACATCGTTGAATAACGCCAGCCCTGAATTGCGGTTACCTTCATTGAAAATTGTGCTGTTCACCTCGCCAGTGAATGAGATGCGAAACACACCAGCCTGATCGAGAAGGCCCCATACAAAACGGCGGCCACTCTCTGTTGCCATCACCTTCTTCACGTCGTCAGCGTGGCGCTGTTGGAGTTGCTCGCGAGTCATCATTGCTGCGCCCCCTGGCCTTGCTGCAGAGCCTGCTGAATGCTGGTCAGTAAGTTAGGGTCTGCCGTTCCTGATTGGCTGAGAGTCTTCGCGATATCCGCGGCACCGGCTCCCATCTGCAGGCTCTGTGCTGCCTGTTGCTGCTGCGCGCGCTGCTCGCGCTCTGCCTGCACCTGCTCGTCGGACTTAGTGATCGTTGTAGGCACACCAAGCATGTCGCCGTATTCATCGATCGCCTGGTCAACATCAAGTTTGTCAGCGGCCTGTTGGAATCCAGCTGCAGCCATATTCCCGATGAATCCGACAAAGCGCTCAATCGAGCCAATGCCGACAGACTTCTGCGCCTGCGCCATCACGCTGGTGTATTCCACGCGCAGCGGCTGCCCCTGCAATTCATCCGGAGGCGGTGGCAACATGCCGCGGCGCATCATGATGTTGAAAATCCGGTCGATAGCCGGGTCCAGTAGTTCATCGTTCAGGCGGTCGAGCACCGGGCCGATCTGCAGCATCTTTTCGTCGCGCATCTCGTTGACCGCTTCGATCGGCATGCTGCGAGTGTTTACATTGCTGAACATGTTGAACAGCGGAACGAAGTAGCACTCATTAACAAGCTGGCGCCCGTCTTGAATGCTGCCAAGCAGTTCCTGAATGCGGGGGTTGATCTCGTAAACCGGTTTGAATCCAGCCGTGTCGCCGACGCCGTTGTAGTAGGAAACATCGCCAGGCAGCAACGACAGGCGTTCATTCTTCATCGAACTTGGCGCCATCATTGGTGGGTTAACCAGCTTGTCGATCGCCTGGTCTTTGCGCTTCTGCTGAAGCTGCAGTGCCTTGACGCCACCCAGCGCCAGAATGCCAGGGCATGATGAGCCGTATGCGTCCTCGCCGTTGATGTCCCAGCGTGGCACCAGTATCGGCATTTCATCGAAACCAGACTCGCTCAGCAGCTTGTCTCCAGAGCCGCCTGGTTCGTAATAAATCGAGCTGAAACGCTTGTTCTTCGCGTTCAGTTTTCCAGTGTCCCGGTTGGTGTTCGGCAATACGGCATGCACGACTTCGAACCACGTTTCAAACGAACCGTTATCCCATGCGGATGCCACGGCATCGCTCACGTTCTCCTTTCCAAACTTGGTCACCAGCTGGCGGCAGGTCATGGAGAATTTGCGGAATACAGTGTCGACCTGCAGGCGATCGCTGTTCGAGATGTAGTAGCTTCCGATTGGCAGCACATGCGTGCGGATCACATCCTCTTCATCTTCCAGGATGGAAATCGCACCAGTGGCAAACGTGCCAAGGTAGCGATAGAGAACGGTCAGGGACTGATACCAGTTGGATTTGTTCATCACGTCGTTCATCAATTCGACGACCTGAGATAGCCACATCTTGACTGGCCAGCTATCCATCAATTGCTTGTCGGGAGTGCTCAGAGAAAACCACGGGCGCGTGGGGCTGGTGATGCCGGACAACATGCCAGATTCAAGAGTGCGCGAAGCAAGCCCGCCGGTAGGGTCGACAACCTTGGTGTTGCGCTTGTTGCGGCCAGCATCGGTTGTAAGGAATCGCCCACAGTTTGGCAGGATGAAATCGCTCAGCTCTTTCCAGTGCGAGTCATATGACGTCCGCGCGGTTACGAGCTGAGATAGCTGCTTTTCAAGAAACTGCTTGCGGGATTCCTGCTCAGCCATGATCAGCCACCCAACAGAGTTTTGCCGGTGGTGCTGGCCTGGCCAGTGGCGCCCTGCGAACCGGTAAGGATTGTCGACTGTTGGCCAGCGGCTGCACGGCGTCGAGCCTTGTCCTTATCGGCAGCATCAATCACTGCAGCATCCTGCGCTTGCGGCGCTGCCTGTGGCTGCGGTGGTGTTGAAACCTTCGGCGTACTCATGCACATGCGCGTAACCCTCCCAAATAATTACCAATTAAACCACATGAGAATTATTTTGACTAATTTGTTGACGTTATAATCAAAACAAATTACCTTTATGGTAATCATTGAGGGCATAAGCCGAGCCAGCTTCTATCACTCTACACAGTATAAAACTGGTATCGGTGCTCTCGATGGTTCAACAGGTAAGGGCATTGCACCGGATATATGGCCAGCACCTGTGTAACTTCCCCTGGCGGCAAGGTAGTTAGGTCGCAAAGGCAACGTTACGGGCAACGCGGCGTAAGGTGGTCAAAGGCAGTGCTCTTTCCGTTGTGGTGAAGAACAAGATAACAGTCCGGTCGAATCGGCAACATCGGAACCCTTAAGCTGGCGTGTATGGGGACAGCAGAACGGCGACTTCCGGCACCACAACCGCTATCGCAAAGCATCATCCGAACTTAATCAGGTGCAAACACTTGTAGGGGGTGTCGGAACTTGGTGGATGGTGTTTCACGATAGCCGCGACCGTTATCAACCTGTAATGCTGTGTGTAGGATTTAGCCCGCCTTGCGCGGGCATTTTTTTAACGAGGAATAAACCATGACCAAAGCATTAATCGAATTCACCCCCGGCCACCACGAAAAGCAACAAGAGGCTATGGCTCGATACCACGCCAAGCTTGATGCGCTGCGCAGCGTTCTTATCGAACGTGGCGCCTGTGAAAGCAAGGAAAGTCTGGAAGCTATCGCTGAGAACATCAGTGCGGCGTTCGACAAGATTAAGCTGTGAGGTTTTGACCATGAACGACAAAGAAATCGAGCAGGAAATCCAAGCAAAAGGCAAAACCGCGCCGCGAGTGACGCCTGACCATATTGAAAGCATTATCGCCAGCGAACATTTTTTTACCGCTGCTCAAGGATACGATAAGTCAGCCGCTGATAATTTCCATGATGACCCTTACCCACTGGCAACGCCGGACGCATTACACCTGCTGACATTCTGCGTTCTGGTACTTCGCAATGGCTTCACCGTCACCGGGGAAAGCGCCTGCGCTAGCCCGGAGAACTTCGACGCAGAAATCGGTATGCAGATCGCCCGCACCAATGCTGTGCAAAAAATCTGGGCGCTTGAAGGTTATTTGCTGAAACAGAGACTACACGAAGAAAAATGACAACAGCCCGCAACCGCGGGCTTTTTTATGCGTATGGGTCGTAATCTGTCACCGCCCCGCCGCGCTTTTCTCCTGGCAATGCGTGCTGGCGTTTCGTCACCGGATAGGCGAACGTCAGCACGAAGGCATCACCACAACCCGGAGATCTACCGAGTCGCTCCTTAATGTCTTCCTTCGGCTCCAGCACTATCTTGCCATCTGTCCTAACTTTGTACTCAGCCGCTGATAAATCCTCTGCCGTCTCGCGCTCATCCAACGCGCCGCCGAGCTTTAGCCAGGTCTTGGCGTTGTTGTACATCTCTCCGCGCTTATTCAGCATCTGCGGGTCGCTCGATGCACTACCGAATGGCACTAGCGTCCATGAGCGCCCCCAGCCGCTTCCGATTGAGTGCAGGCCAGTGCCATAGCCAAAGTCGATATGCACAGCATCAGCGTGATACTGATCTTCGAAGTCAGCAATGCGTTTGGCCATGATCAGGTCATCGGTTGTTTTATTGCCACGCCAGAGAAGCTTTGCGTGCAGCCCGCGCCGCATGTAGATCACTGCGTCGTCGGCGCCGGAATATGCCGGGTCGACACCGATGATTGTCGGTGCATGCGCCACATCACGCTCGGTAACCACCCGCGCCAACGCTGCATCAGTTAGGCCTGTTGGGATAAACTGTGTCTCCGAGGCGTCAGGGAATATCCCTCGCACGCGCACCTTGAAGAAGTCGCTATCCTCGCCGTTGTCCTCTTCCCATTTAGCGATCTGCTCTTTGTTGGTGCCTTCGACGGTGCGGCTATCGATTTGCTTCCCCTTCCAGCGGTGGCGATACTTGCGGAAGCACTCACGGAATCGCCCCATGTTCCGCGTCGGGTTCCCGAAAGCCACCCAGATAATCTCTGTCCCTTCATCCGTCAGCGCGCCCTCAGCAACCTCCCACACCAGATCGGCAATGTTGGATGCCTCATCGAAAATCAGGATGATGCGCTTTCCCTTGTTGTGTAGGCCGGCGAATGCCTCCGTGTTGTTCTCTGACCACGGAACTGCGTCCGCGCGCCACGATTTTGCGTGCGCCGGGTCGTTGGCATAGATGGCGGTAGCCGTGCAGTTAAACCAGTCGCTGGTGATAGACAGGCGTTGCCACTTGGCGATCTCCGGCCAAGTCTTTGTGCGTAACTGGTTCTCGGTGTTTGCGGTCACCACTACCTTGCAGTCTTCGCAGGTGTCCATGCCCCACTTCACCAGCATAGAGATCCAGGCAGACTTGCCGATGCCGTGGCCTGAAGCGCGGCAGATTAGCAGCGGTTGGTGTCTGGTAGCTGGGTTTTGAAGGTGGGCGCCGATCTCATCGAATGCTTCACCCTGCCATTGACGCGGCCCAGCGGAGTCGTGCAGTTCGGTTCCCACCTCGCCCCAGGGGAATGCATAGAGCGCGTAGCCGTGAGGGTCATGCGTGAAGCTGGCGATATCCTCAACAAGCTGCTGCTCGAGTAACTCTTCGTCATCACTCACTTGGTGTTTTTCTCCAGTGCGCGCCGGCGGGCATTGGCCATACGATCGGCCAGGGTCACGTTAACATTGACGTCCATCCGGTCTTTGAATGCCTGCACATCGACATGCTTACCGATCAGTTCGAGGTTCTTCACCTTGTCAGGCCACTTGATCTTCTTAAGCATGTTCTCAAGCGTGGTTTCATCGAAGTTTGTGATCGTCGTTGAGATGTCCAGTCCGCTGAGTGTTGTACGCCAAACCTTTGGCCAATCACAAATAGGCTTAAGGCCACCGTCATCATTCAATATGTCCAGCACATCCATCTGATCGATTTCAATCAGCCGGTTAAGAACATAGTCTGCGCTGATCTTCGTTCGCTTGTTGCGTTGCTTCATCAGCTCGGCGATGCGCTCCTGCACCTTAGGACTATCCATATTGCGTGACGCCGATACAGCCGCATTCTTATAGCCGGCAGCAGCCGCCGCCGCGGTCTGGTTGTCTGGGTTCTTGATGTATTCCTGGCAGAAGCGTTCCATCTGCGCGTTAAGCTTACTGTCTCTCGCCATAAAAATTACCTCCTGGGTAATATCATAACACGCAGTGAAAAACCGCCAAGCGGCGGTTTTATCATGCGTGACCTTGTTTCATTGTCACGCTCTATTGTGTGACACGTCACACTAGCTCGAAGTCATCGTCAAATGTCGGCGAATTGCGCTCTATCGCCATTATCGCAAGGATAAACTGGATGCCTTCGTTAAGCGAAACCGGCCGCTCATACTCGATCATGAAGACATTCTCGTATGTCCTTCCAAGCCAATAGCCACCGCCATATTCGATATTACGTTGAAAGAAAACCCATCCACCTGGAACAAACTGCTGCAGCCACTCTCCCCTGTAGACCACCTGATAAATGTCTGCTTTCTTGCTCATAACTCACCCGCAAATACTGTATGCATGAACAGTAATATTTTAGACCAGATGAGTCAAATTTTCCGCTGCCGGTTACAGCGTCTTGAGCATCAGCTCTCGCCAGATCTGTGTCTGACCGCACGCCGCTTCTCCGTTGCGGTAACACCCGCCGGCAGGTCCAGGCATCGATTCACCGCACTGGCATTTATGGGTGGCCAGTTCCGCAAGCTGTCGCTTAAGTTGATTGATGTCCTGCACCGCCAGCAGTTCGAAATATTCATCGACGCTGTACGGTTCTTTGCCGGGACGCCGTGCACTACAGTTGGCCTTGATCTGTTCGAAGATGTGATCGCTAACCTCGAACGTAATCCGGCGACGGCCGCTTACAGCGGCGCTGCTCGCCGCTTCTCTTTCGCGTTGGCGCTGGGCGCGCTTACGGTCGCGCGCGTCAGCCTTGCGTTGTTCGTCCGTCTTATTAGCCACAACGATCTCCCTCCACTTCAAGCGGTAACACATTGATCAGCCCGCAGTTTGAGCACTTAATTCCAGGCTGATCAACCAATGGCACTCTCGTTTCAAATGTCAGTCTGCAGGCACCACAGGTGATAATGAACTTTGGCCCGACAACGAAGCCAAGTGCGGCCAGCAGACTGAACGAACGCCCAGAGATAGCGACGGGACGGATGCCGCCCTTGAGGTCTTTACTCACCATTCCCACCCTCCGGCGCTGCTGCCAGCATATCTGACCCCTTCCGAATGGCTTTAGCCAAATCGTCGCGGTCGTCGTAAAGCCAATCGCCGGTATTGGGGTGATTGGCCTCTACTGTTCTGGCCGCCCACTCCAATCCATCCTTGACGCCTTGAGTGTACTTCTCCAGTTCTTCCGGCGAACGCGGTGCGGTGAAGTATTCACGCAGCTCTTTTCGAATACGCTCGCGGTCATGATACAAGTGCCATTCGCAATGGTGCTTTTCTTCATCAAGCCCATCTAGGCTAAAAGGCACTACGATTCTGTCTATGGCTTCATCGGTAATTGACGGCTGCGCCTCCCGGTTAGCCATGCACCCTCGACTTTCCTGCCACACCTCCCATAGCTGGGCGGTTAGGCCGCCTTGATACTCGCCAGAAGCCGTCTTCTTAGTACCCCAATGGCTTCTCCGGTATTTTTTGGTAAACCAGCTTTCAAACTGCTGGCGTCCGGTCGTTAGTGTCATGCATCATCCCCCTCTACAGCTACAGTGAGACCAGCGCCAAGAAGAATTGAGATAACATCCAGGCGGTAGTTATGTGCACCATCAGACCATTGATATCTGTCGCCGGAAGATGATTGGCGCATGTCAGGCAACCGCACCGGCGTAGCCAGCTTGGCGCGGAGAGATTCATTTTCGAGAACTATGGCCTGCGCAGCTTTTATGGAATCGTAATCACCATGCACAAAAAGGTTTCCATTCCCACTGCCGACGCCCATAGTCATTGCTGTTTTGGCTTCCAGCTCGGCTACTCGTTGTTCCGCGTTCTCTGCTCGTTCTTCTTGTGCGAGTGCTTCGGGCGTGAAGCCAGATTGCAACTGACCTTCCAGCTCGGCGATGCGCTTCTCTGCGTCCTCGGCGCGCTTCTTCCATCCGGCAGACTCTCCAATCCAAAATTGAGCCACCTTATCCAGGGCGGAGACGTACTCTTGCGAGTAGAGGGCGCTGCAATTTACCTTCTGCTCGTCATCTAATTCGAAGTCATATCCGAGTTGACGAGATTCTTCCTTCGACCCTGGGAAATCCCACGCCACCGGCTTGCTCAGTTCGCTCAGCTTATTGTCCATGACTGTAGTCCTTCAGGTAGTCCAGAAGCTTCAGGACTGCCCAGCAGTAGAGGCTGAACAGCAATCCTGCGAGGAAGTACGACCCGAACCCGGTAGCGGTTACTGTAACTACCTTGATCTGCAGGATTGCCACCACCAAAATCAGAACGCGAATTACGCCGATTAACGTGCTCATAATGCTTTCTCCTGGGCCTCGGCCCGCTGGACTGGTTCTTGCTGTTTGTATGAGCGGCCATAAATAATGGATTCAATAGTTGATGTGCTTACCAGGAATTGAGCCGCCAAGTCCTTCACCTTCTTGCCTCCACTCCTTAGGCTTCTTATCTTCTGCGCCTGCTCATCAGTAAGCTTTGAGCCTGGGTGATTTCCGCCTATTTGATATGTTCCATGTTTCTTTCTGTCATCCGCATTCTCCTTGGCTGTGCCATATTTCAGATTTGACGGACGATTGTCTTTTGGATCTCCATTCAGGTGCCTTACTTGCAGTCCGGTTGGGCATGGCCCATGGAAAGCATCTGCGACAAGTTGATGAACTCCAACTGAGCGAGATTTACCTGATTCAAAAGAGATGCTGACATTCAAATAGCCCTTATTTTTCTTGCATTGCTTCAGGTAATAACTGAATGCAGGGTCAATGCTCGAAACAGATCCACGATTTTTGCCTGTTCCGCGTCGGCGGTGAGAAACAACCCTGCAATCATCTGTCGCCGAGTAACCCGGGTAAGAGGGGCATGGTTTAATCATTTAACCCTCCGGAACGATATCGCCCACACCCAGGGGTTAGCGTTCCAACTATCAACGCCGTAGATGGATGCCCACAGCGTCGGGAAATGGTCTGCCGGAGTAACCGCAAAGTCAGGAACGCCACCACCACGGCCGTAGCAACAACCTTCCGCTTTTGCATCGTCGTGGCTGATATCGTCCAGGCGCTCCACGCGGACGCCGGTAATTTCCAGTGTGATTCTGCTTGCCCAGCGCGGCATGTGGATTGATGGACGCCATGCGCCTTCGTATTGGGTGTCTCGATCAGGTATCGACCACAGTCCGTAGTTTCCCGGCTCTTGCCAGCACGACGCTTTATAAATCCGCGCCGCATACTTCTCATCGCCCTTAATCAGGTTTCCATCCCAATCGATGGGACAGCCGTCTTCGTTGCCGAGAATGGCGAATGTTTCACGCACCCACAGCCGATCGCCTACCTGGCCGAATGGGCAATACTCGCGGTAATAGCTCTGGCTGTTGGCATGGTCGATTCCAGACTCCAGCGGATAGCATTCGCCAACCTGCGAAGCCACGTCGATCAGGTGCAAGTGCCGATCGCTGATTGCACGCCGCGTCTGGGTCTTGCGGCCGTCGAGAATGGCGCGAACCATCTCTCCGTTGAAAATCACTGGGCGCTCTTTCATTTGGCCTCCCGCAGTTCGGCTGCGAATGCTTGCAGTTCGTTAATCTGAGCGCGTAGAGACTCGGCTGTAGCGCCAAATGCGTGGGTGTCTGGATGCATGCTGGCAAGCTGTTCCATCTTCAGCTTGATGAGCTTCTCCACTCCCTGCGCCTGGATAGCTGCAAGTGCTGCGTCAGTGGCTGGGGTTTCGATATTCGGCAGCAATGCATAGTCGCAAACCGTCTCAATGGCCGGGTCGCAACTATCATCCTTGTCGCGCGGCCGCTCGTTAACCCTGGTTGATTCCTGCATGATTATCCCCCAAGACACCTGAGCAACCTCGTCAGGCCAGCCATCGCACGCCTCGCCTCGGTAGTAGTCAATGTAGGATTCAGCTGCTGCAATGGCTTCATCCTTGGTTTTAAATTGCTCAAATCCATTATCTGGGTCGTATGCGAAAAATCCGCATCCACTCTTCAACGCCGCGCTCTCCACAGCCAGCGCATTAACTCGATCTGCCAGCGCATCGCGCTCAGCCTTCAGTGCTTCATAACTCATTGGCAACGGCTTATCAGTTTTTATACCTTGATTTTCAACGATATTTTTCATTATCAAATCCTTACCTGTGTGTACGTTGGTTCAGTTCTTCCAGCTCTTTGCAGTCGATACAGAGCCGGACGCCTGGCACGGTTCTGCGCCGTGCTTCTGGAATTTCTTCGCCGCACTCGTCGCATTCATGCGCCGCCGGCAGTGATGGCTTTTTGGTTACTGCATCGATCTGCGCCTGCAGGTATGTGGCTGCGCGCTCGTTTGCATCGTCGATGTTGTCCATCGTTAAAACTCCTCTTGCTGCCAGCCACCGCCGGCCTTTTTGCTTTTGGCTTTGAGCGCGATAAACCTGAATGGGTACATATCTGCGGCGACTTTGATTTTTACCCTGGCGTCGTCAGTCCAAAATCCTTTCACCTCGTGCAGTTCCATCGTTCCATCTGCGCGCATCACTGCGAAGTCAGGCGTGTAAAACGTGTTATCTGCCAGGCGGAGCTTTACCCCTTCGAACTTGAACCAGGCGATCAGACCAGATGACTTCTGCGTATTGAGTTCATAGAAATACGCCTCTTCGGTCTTATTCATCTGCCCGGTCTTAAGGCGGCCAAGGGCAAAGGAACGGTTTGCAACTCGCTTCACTGCTCACCCCTTAAATCACCTTTTAGGTAATCATTACCAATTAGGTAATTATTTGCAACTAAAAAATAGCGATTGCTCTCACAAATCGCACATGCGCTAAAACTCTCTGTACGGCCTTACAATCGATTTCATGGCTTAAGCCACCTCGTTACATGCCATAAAGGCACTTAACGCAATCTAGCCACCGTAGCCGCAGGAATTTCAGCATTTCAATTCTTATTCGGTTTTCCGTTTCTCAATCTTGCCAGCATTTCCATCGCGGCTGAATGGCCAGCACCAGGTGCGCCGCGCTTAATCTCAGAAGCTTTTTCCGACAGCAAAGGCACTGGTTTCGGGATTGTTTCCCCTGCTTTGACCTTTTCAGCCCACCGCTTTAGATGCTTCCCGGCGCGCTTCTCAAGCTCAACATCGTTTAAATCCTTCTGGATCATTTCCCTTCTCAGGTCACAAACAATCCAATACAACACGTCGTGGCGCCATGGGTAGGTTTCGGCGCAGCTGTGGCGGTATTTATCCCGGTTGTATTTCCTGAATTCATCCATGACGTCTTCTGCCGTAAGGCCAAACGCGTTGGCAGATACTTGGCTCACTATCGCCATGAAGTCGGCCAGATCAGGTGCATAGCTGTTTCCGTCCCAGCAACGCTGCACACATGCGGCTATCGCCTGCTGGATCTGCTGATCAGTGAGCGCTGTAATCGCCTGCTTCCAAAGTAACGACGGTGCCCTGCCGTTCTTCGCCGTCCACCGATCCGAATAGATCTCCATCATCCTCATCCAAAATTTTGCGTATCTGGCTTTCGCTAAGTCCGTCTGATCGCAACTGTTCTGTGAGTGCGGCGTATACCCCTTCGGCGGCATTCCCGCGCCAATGTCCAGTTGTCCCATCAGGTCGCTTACCTGTTTCATGGTTTTTTACTCCTGTAGTTTTACGGGCGCGGCTCATGAGCACGCTGCGTGCAAGTTTCTGTTCCCACTGTGCTTGATGGAACGCCTTGCCTTCAGGCTCCCAATAGCCGATGAACTCCTGCAATTCTTCCGGCTTCACTGGCTCGGCGATCTTCATCCCCCAGGTGGCGGCCATTCGCTGGAAGTCGGCACCGGGTTGCCATCCGTTATGCATGGTGAATTTGCCGAATTGATTCCCGTTTAACGGGAAAGGCGGTTGTTGTTCCTGTGGTGGATCAGCTGGCAAATTTTTCTCTCGCGCGCAGAGTGGGGTTTTATCCTTTCCATTCCCTGATCCCTGATCCATTCCTAATGGTAGGCTTCCGGTAGTGCTACCGTAATTGTACGGTAGTAACTCCATATCCTTGATTTTGCTTGGTCTTGGCTTGTTTACGACCTGATGTTTGGCAAAGTTTTTGATCAGCCCAAATTGCCGGTTATCGGAGGTGTAAAACATGCTCAAATACCCATGGTTGGAAAGCTCCCGTAGCATTACCGGAATGCTCACGGAAGGTTCACGGATGGGAAAAACGGCGGCCTTGATAAGCTTCGGGTTGGCGTTGAAATAGCCCTCATCATCTGCATAATTCAGCAGTCCAATTGCAAGCAAACATGCAGCTTCAGACACTTCAGCCATATCCTCATCAGTCCAAAACTCAGGCTTTATTGTCCGAATGCGAGCCATCAGCAAACCTCCTGGGCAGCCTTCATCGTTTCGATAATGTCCCGACGCTGCTTGGCTACGCGCTCAACGTTGCACTGAACGCAGGCGCCGTTTAGCACCCAGCGTTCGCTCAAGTGCCCATGCTTACAGGGCTTTCCGGTATAAAATTTGTTGAGACCACTTGCGGCAGCCTCAAGGCGGGTAACAATTTTCAATGTCGCACCTCTTTTTCCTGTTCCTGTTCTTGGCTATTTTGCACGTTATCGAAAATAGATCAACCATAAATAGATTTTTGTTACCTGCAACCAAGGGGCAATAAAAAAGGGCCGCGTTAGCGACCCTTGATATGGTGTTGTTAATCAGTAGAAGAACAGCACCAGTTCCTGCTTAGTCAAATCAGGCTTTCTTTTCTTGCACGCCTTAAACAGCTGATCAATGAACTTTTTCTTCGGCATTCGCGTCTTCCTCTGCGTATGCGTCATGATGTAAAGCGCGGTGGTGCCGGCTTCTTCTGCAAACTCATCACGCTCATCTTTGCTCATCCCCAGCCAGAATTGTTTGAAGTTAAACGGCTCCATATCCTGCCTCTTTTCAATGTTTGATCGTGCAGATAATTACCTAAATGGTGCCAATTCGCAAGTTTGTTACCTTTCCGGTTCGTTTACCATTTAGGTAATTTTGTTTTAAATACAGGCAACAACCTATTCAAGGGACTGTGAAACCACTATGAAAAGCATTAACGACATCCGCCGCGAGAACCTCCGCGACATCATCAACCGTGATTTCGATGGTCGACAAGTACGCCTGGCGGAACGGCTGGAGATTAATGCCAACGTGATCAGCCGTTGGCTGAAGCCGGCGACAGACAAAAACCACAAGACGATCGGCGACTCAGTGGCGCGCAAGCTCGAGATTGCAGCGAATAAGCCTAAGTTTTGGTTGGACCGCGATCACATGATGGCAATGGCCGCCGGCGCCGAAGCCGCGCAAGAGGAAACCGAAGTCGGCGCCATTGTCGCGAGCAATCTAGAATTGTGGATGAGCAACAACCGCGAGCTTTCCAGCCAGGCTAAAGTTGGTGCCGCCGCCGGCGTTGGCCAATCTACTGTTAACCGGGTGCTGAGCCGTGAAGGCAATATCACCATCAACAGCCTGGAAGCGATCGCCGGCGCGTTCGGGCGCCGCGGCTATGAGCTGCTGCTGAAGCCGAAAGACCCTACCCTGATTAACTATGATCGATCACAATACGCGCAATTGCCGGCCGAAGATAAAGCCAAGATCGAATCGTTCATTGAATTCGTAATGCAGCAGGCGCGAATCTAACAAGACAATACCATTCCATGACAACAAGTTACCGCCATGAGGCGGTTTCTCATGCCATCAACAATTACCTTATAGGTAACTTTTTCTATTACTGACTATTGACAACAACCCTTTTACGGTCGATTATTACCCCAAGAAGTTACCAATCTGGTAATGATGCTCTTTAACAATCAGGCAGGAATTGAGGCACCGCGATGATGCGGTGAAACAGCACGGATTCCGTGCATTCCTTTGACCTTAATTGTTACCCAACGGGTAACAAAAAGAGATAAAAATGATTTCTCAAACCATCAACGGGATTTTCTGCGTGACCGTCTGCGGCTGTGTCAGTTGGCGGTTTGCAGATTTCGGCGAAGCCCTTAATTGGGCGTTTACAACACGTGTCGCGCTGGACGCGGCCAATCAATTAGAGGTTGCACACAGATGAGCGAAGAAAAACAACTACCGGCTATCAGCATAACCGAAGAGATGGCGCCAGCAATTTATAAACCAAACGGCCTGGATCAGTTTTTCGAACAGATCAAAGAGGCGGTGGCAAATGAAGTTACGGACCTGTCAACCAAGAAAGGGCGCGACAGGATCGCATCACTGGCGGCACAGGTTTCCAGAAGCAAGACAGCGGTAGAAAAGCCAGGGCGTGATTACCTCCGCCGCCTGAAAGAAGCAGTAAAACCTGCTGAGCAGGAAATTAAACGATTTGTTGATGCATGCGATCAGCTTCGTGACGCAGTACGCCTTCCTCTTACCGAATTTGAGAACGCAGAAAAGCAACGCGTTGCCGACCTGCAGCAAAGACTGTCAGCGCTTCGTGAAATTGCCAACGTTGTCGATGAGTTTGGCAACGTCCAACAAGCGGAAGAGATAGCGGCAAGGCTGGAATCGGTTAAAGCAACGGCGATAGATGACTCATGGCAGGAGGTTACGGCAGAGGCAGGCGTAGCAAAAGACGCGGCTATCACCAAGTTAGAAGTAGCTCTGAAAGCAGCACAACAACGCGAGGCGGAAGCGAAAGAGCTTGAGCGCCTGCGCATTGAGCAAGCCGAGGCTGCACAGCGGGAACGAGAAGCACAAATCAAACGCGAAGCAGAAGAACGCGCGCGCAAAGAAGCTGAAGAAAAAAACCGGGCAGAACTCGAAGCAGCGGCCAGACGTGAAGCCGATGCGAAGGCAGCAGCCGAACGAGCAGAGCAAGAGCGCATTGCAGCAGAACAACGCGCTGAACGCGAAAAGCAAGAAGCTGTTGAGGCTGAACGGCTCCGGGCACAAAAGGCAGAACAGGATCGGATCGCCGAAGAGAAAAAAGCAGCGGACGAAGCAGCAGAGAAAGCTGCCAACGTTGAACACCGCCGGGCAGTTAACCGCAGCGTAGTAGCCGGTCTGATTTCCGCAGGCGTTCCAGAAAACTGCGCAAAAAAATGCGTTGAAGCCGTTGCCCGCATGCAGGTTCCTCACATGACCATCAATTACTGAGGTGTTTATGAACACACAACAGGCTATCGATATTGAAAAGATCGTTGCCGGCTTCACGGAGCATGACAACGAAGCAGTTTATGCAGAGGTTGAGGCGCTGGATAAGAAGGTGCCGATCCACGGCTTCACCGCTTTCATCAGCAAGTACCTTCCGCCGGACTTTGATCAGGAGGCGTTAGCCCTGGGCACCGACTCTACCGAGTACCAGGAAATGGCAGGCGCGGCTATTTGGGATTGCATAACGGAACTGGTCAAGCGTCAGCGCGCATTGGAGATATACCGCCGGCGCCACCAGTTCGATGAGGTGGCGTGATGGCAAGGCGAAATATTCTACACAAATCAAAACTGCAGGAGTTCAAGGAATGGCTCACTGACAACGGTGTTGAATGGCGAGATGGGAAAGGTGGCTATCAAGTGATCCAAATAAGAACCATTCGGGGTTGGTCTGCAATTTACGACAGCGACAAAGAACGCAGGGAGCATTACACGGTTCAAGACGATATTAAGCCACTTGTCAGCAAGTTTGTTAACTGGCGGAAACTATGAAACCTGGAATCTACCACGACATTTCAAACGAGGATTACCACGCCGGCGACGGCGTGAGTAAATCTCAGCTGGATATGGTCGCCAAGAACCCGGCGCTGCTGCAGTGGATCAAGGCGGCACCGGTCGATACTGAAAAGCTAAAGGCGCTGGACATGGGAACGGCGCTGCATTGCAAGTTGCTTGAGCCGGACGAATTCAACAAGCGGTTCATCATCGCGCCGGAATTTAACCGGCGCACCACGGCAGGAAAGGAAGCCGAGGCGGCATTTCTGAAAGACTGCGAGCATACCGGTAAAACCGTCATGGACGCAGAGCAAGGCCGGAAACTTCAGTTAATGCGCGATAGCGTTATGGCTCACCCCGCAGCGCGCTGGATGCTCGAATCTGACGGCCACTGTGAATCATCGTTCTACTGGACTGACCCGGAAACCGGTGAGTTGTGCCGGTGCCGGCCAGACCGGTACCTAAGCGATCACCCTTACATCATCGATGTGAAAAAGGTGGCAGATATGGAGCGCTTCCCTCGCCACATCGAAGAGTTCCGCTATCACGTCCAGGATGCCATGTACCGCGATGGATTCCAGCAGGTCACCGGCGAAACTCCTGGATTTTTCTTCTTGGCTGTCAGCGAAACGATCGACTGCGGCCGCTACCCGGTACGCGTTTTTGAACTCGACGCAGCAGACGTAGACGAGGGTCACCGACTCTACCGCCGGGATCTGAATACCTATCACCAATGCCGCATCACTGATGAATGGGGCGGCGTCGAAAAAATTCAACGTCCAGCATGGGCGCGCAAACAGGACCAATACGCATGAGCAATGACATCATCACAGTGGGAAACCACGACGTAACAGACACGGCCACGGCAATTTTTAGCCCATCCGGACTACGCCAGTTACAACAGTTCGCTGAAGTAATGGCTCAGAGTGTACAGACGCTGCCAAAACACCTTGCAGGAAAACCAGCGGATTGCATGGCTGTGGCCATGCAGGCGGCCCAGTGGGGAATGAACCCGTTTGCAGTAGCCCAAAAAACCCATCTGGTAAATGGCACCTTGGGCTACGAGGCTCAGTTGGTTAACGCAGTGGTAACCAGTTCTCGCGCCGTACAAGGTCGATTCAAGTACGAATATGGCGGCGACTGGGATGCGTACATGCTGCACCCTGATAAACAGCATGAAGCCGGTTTATTTATTCGTGTAGGCGCAGTGATCCGCGGTGAAACAGAAATAACTTGGGGTGAGCCAGTCTATCTTGCACCGATCACCACGCGAAATTCCCCCCTTTGGAAAACTGCACCAAAACAGCAGATCGCCTACCTGGCAGTAAAATACTGGGCGCGCCTGTACTGCCCTGAAGTGATTCTCGGTGTGTACACGCCGGATGAATTCGATACGCCGCAACCACGCGTTGAACGCGACGTCACCCCACCCGCCACCAGCGCCGCCGGCGTAAATAGCCTTATCAACGGTAAGAAGCCGGAAAAAGAGATCAATGCCGTGAACCAAGATGAGCGGTCGCCTGACGCTCTGCTAGCTGCATTTACCGAAGCGGCAAACAAAGCCGCAAGCGTGGAAGAACTGGACAAAGCCTATAAATACGTCGCCCACGTTCTGGCGCCACATGAAGAACAGTTGCAGGCAGCCACCGACGTTTACAACATCCGTCGCGATGAGTTGAACGAAGTCCCTATGTAACCAACCGCCGCGGGGCTACGGCCCCGCCAAAGGAGAAGCAATGAAAGCAGCAATTCGAAAACCCCAACTCCTGGCGATGGTTCCCATGTCGGAGTCGCAGATCACCAAACTGGAAAAGGCGGGCGAGTTCCCGCAACGCTTTGCACTGACCAACCGCACCGTGGCCTGGAACAAGGACGAAGTAGAAGCGTGGCTCGATAAGCAACAGGCCGAGAACACCGGCCGCACGCCGGATTATTCCCCCGATGTCCGCCAGCGCAAACAGCGGCCAGTACAGGAGCGCGCAGCATGAATATCAAACGTCACATGATGCGTAATGTGTGGGCCTATATGCTTGCTGGTCTGTTCGTGTGGTGGTTCGCTACGATCCTGATTATCGTATGGGCGGTGAAGCCATGACATATCAACTTATCTACGCAGATCCGCCATGGCAGTACGGCAACAAGATCAGCAACGGCGCCGCCGGAAACCACTACAGCACGATGACGCTGCAGGACTTGAAGCGGCTTCCTGTGTGGTCAATCGCAGCAGAAAACAGCGTATTGGCAATGTGGTATACCGGTACGCATGCCGACCAAGCCAAGGAACTTGCGGCAGCTTGGGGGTTCGACGTTCGGCAGATGTTCCTTTTCACGTGGGTGAAGTTCAACGAACTGGCAGAGCGTACCGTCAACGCCGCCATCGAAGATGGCCTGGTCGACTTTTACGACTTTCTCGATCTGCTAAACGGCGTAACAAGGATGAACCCGGGGAATTACAGCCGAGGAAACCAAGAATCAATGCTCGTTGCTGTTCGCGGCGCCGGCCTTGAACGACAGGATGCATCTGTAAAGCAGGTGATCTATGCGCCAATCACGCAGCACAGCGCGAAACCATGGGAGGCGCGGAATCGTCTCGAGCGGTTATATGGTGACGTGTCACGAATTGAACTTTTCAGCAGAGGTGACGCGCCAGGCTGGCACCACTGGGGTAATGAATGCCCACGGAATGACGTCGAGCTGATACCCGGCGGTTTTACCATACCAGCAGCAGTGAGGATCGCATCATGAAACACAACCGTGATGATGTTCTGCAGATCGTGAAAGAAAACGAGAACATCTGCTATGCAAAGATAAAGGAACTGTACGAAATGGAGCACAAGCCAATCTCTCCACATGCCCTTAGCCGAGCGCTGGCGACGTTGGTTGACCACCAGCTCATTGAGCGGAAGCTCCACGGCAATCAACCATGCACTTACGCGTATTCCGGCGGAAAACGCCGATTCTCGCAAAGCCCCAAAATAGCCATGTTCGATCAGTGCCTGGCATCGGTAGGAGTTAAATCATGCTCTATATAATTTTTGCACTCGTTGCCGGCTATATCTTCGTATCTGGCTATGTTCTTGGTTTTGCAGAGCGCGATAGCGCCTACGGGGTAACGTGGTTTGATTGGCTCTTCGCAGCTCTTTGGCTACCGTTCCTCATTTCTTACTTGTCATCAGCTTTGGCAAAAAAAGTATTCGGCGAGTCAGATTAGTTTCATCCCCTTTCTGCTTCTATCCACCCATCCACCATATTGGCCCATTGCTGCAGCATATCCCGGCGCTGTTCGGCATACTCTGCTTTGTTGTATACCGCGCGCACGCCGCGCTGCTCATGGGCCAAACACTTCTCAATCCAATCCGTATTAAACCCCTCTTCATGCAATAGCGTGCTGGCAGTTCTACGCAGATCGTGAACTGTGAAGTGCGCTATTTCTTTTCCTGATTCCCTGATTTTTTCATTGGTCGTATTGATCACCCGGTTAAGCGCAGAGTTAGACATAGATTTTCTTGGGTTATACCTGGCAGGAAGGATGTAATCGGAACCACACGCTGCCACTTGGAGAGCAACCATGATGTCAATCGCCTGCTGGGACAGATAAACAACATGCGGACGCCCCGCCTTCATCCGCTCTGCTGGTATCGTCCAGCGCGCTGAAGAAAAATCAACTTCCTTCCAAGTGGCGTCTGTCAGCTCCCCCTTGCGCACCATCGTGATCAGTATCAGCTTCAAAGCCAGCTTTAATGAAGATGCGGCGCCGGTAGAGTTTAGGGCATTGAAGAACAACCCGATCTCACAAGGCTCTAGCGCGCGGTCGCGTTCTTCAAATGTGGCAATGCTGGATGCTTTGATATTTGCCGCCGGGTTTGGCACTGTGTGTCCGCGGTCAATAGCATGGGTGAAAACGGCACTGACAATTTCCCGCACTTGGATCGCCGTAGCCCTGGCACCTCGGTCTACTATCTTGTCGCACAGTGTGCGGAGCATTGGCGTAGTGATTTCATGCAGAAGCTTTTTCCCCAGCGTTGGTAGGATATCTCTGTCGATCACTGCCTGTTTCATCGCCCGAGTGCTATCCGCAAGGCGGACGTGTTTCATATAGGCGACGGTATAATCAGAGAAATTTTCCGCCCCTTTTATTTGCATGATACCGTCACGCTTCGCCGCAGCCGGCGACTGGCCTGCATCCACCATCTTTTTGGCGGTATTGAGTTCGTCGCGCGCCTCAGCCAATGTGATACCGTCAGGGCCATACCGGCCAATCGTCAGCGTCTCACGCCGGCCATTAATTCTATAGTCATACCGGAATGAGACCGATCCGCTTGGTTGCACGGCAACGTATAGGCCATCACGATCGGTGACCTTATAGAGCTTCTCTCTTGGCTTCAGGTTTTTCAGTTTCGTATCTGTGAGCATGCCGGCTACTCTCTGCTGTGGTTGATACCGTCAATATTTACCAAAAAGGTGGTGAATGGATTAGGCCGAGAGTACAGCGAAAGTGGATATACCGTCAAAGGTACCGTCAGAAATTGAATGCTTTCAAGAATAGTAATTGATAGTCAGAAAGAGAAAACCCCCGAACAGCAAGGCTGCGACGGGGGTTTTTAAATAATCACTGATAGTCAGTAATTAGCTGTTCATCATTCCCACTCAATCGTCGCCGGCGGCTTGCCGCTGATGTCGTACACCACGCGGGAGATGCCGTCCACTTCGTTGATAATGCGGTTGGAGACGCGGCCGAGGAAGTCATACGGCAGGTGCGCCCAGTGCGCGGTCATGAAGTCGATGGTTTCTACCGCACGCAGGGAGACCACCCAGTCGTATTTGCGGCCATCGCCCATCACGCCGACCGAACGCACCGGCAGGAACACGGTGAACGCCTGGCTGACTTTGTTGTACAGGTCGGCCTTGTGCAGCTCTTCGATGAAGATGGCGTCGGCGCGGCGCAGCAGATCGCAGTACTCTTTCTTCACTTCGCCCAGCACGCGCACGCCCAGACCCGGGCCCGGGAACGGGTGACGGAACAGCATGTCGTACGGCAGGCCCAGCTCCAGGCCGATCTTGCGCACTTCGTCTTTGAACAGCTCTTTCAGCGGCTCGACCAGGCCCAGCTTCATCTCTTTCGGCAGGCCGCCCACGTTGTGGTGCGACTTGATCACGTGCGCTTTGCCGGTGGCGGAAGCGGCGGATTCAATTACGTCCGGGTAGATGGTGCCCTGCGCCAGCCATTTCACCTGCTCTTGCTTGCAGGCTTCTTCGTCGAACACTTCAACGAACACGCGGCCGATGATTTTACGCTTGGCTTCCGGCTCGTCCACGCCCGCCAGTGCGGTCAGGAAGCGGTTTTCCGCTTCGACGTGCACGATGTTCAGACCGAAGTGGTCGCCGAACATTTCCATTACCTGCTTGGCTTCGTTCAGGCGCAGCAGGCCGTTGTCGACGAACACGCAGGTCAGGCGTTTGCCGATGGCGCGGTGCAGCAGCATCGCGGTGACGGAGGAGTCTACGCCGCCGGACAGGCCGAGGATCACGTGGTCTTCACCCACCTGCTCGCGGATGCGCTCGACCGCATCTTCGATGATGGTGGCCGGGGTCCACAGGGCTTCACACTGGCAGATGTCCAGTACGAAGCGCTCCAGCATGCGCTGGCCCTGGCGGGTGTGGGTCACTTCCGGGTGGAACTGCACGCCGTAGAAGCGTTTTTCTTCGTTGGCCATAATGGCGAACGGGCAGGTGTCGGTGCTGGCGACGGTCACGAAGTCGGACGGGATCGCGGTCACTTTGTCGCCGTGGCTCATCCACACGTCCAGCAGCGGTTTGCCGGCCGGGCTGATGGCGTCTTCGATGTCGCGCAGCAGCGCGCTCTCGTTGACGATTTCCACCTGCGCGTAGCCGAACTCGCGTTCGTTGGAGCCCTGCACATGGCCACCCAGCTGCATCGCCATGGTCTGCATGCCGTAGCACACGCCCAGCACCGGCACACCGGCGTTGAACACATAGTCCGGGGCGCGCGGGCTGCCGGCTTCGGTGGTGCTTTCCGGGCCACCGGAGAGGATGATGCCGCTTGGATTGAATTCGCGGATCTGCTCTTCGCTAACGTCCCAGGCCCACAGTTCGCAGTAAACGCCGATTTCGCGCACGCGGCGGGCGACCAGTTGGGTGTATTGCGAACCGAAGTCCAGTATCAGGATGCGATGCTTATGGATATTTTGTGTCATGTGAGGCGAATTCCAGCAACAAGAGAAAAAGAGCGAAAATGTGTGTTTCGGGATGGGGCTTAACGCCCCACCCCGGCCTCTCACTCAGGAGAGGTTAAGGCATTAGCCCATGCGGTAGTTCGGCGACTCTTTGGTGATGGTCACGTCGTGCACGTGGCTTTCCTGAATGCCGGCGCCGCTGATGCGCACGAACTCCGCCTTGGTGCGCAGATCGTCGATGGTGGCGCAGCCGGTCAGGCCCATGCAGGAGCGCAGGCCGCCCATCTGCTGGTGCACGATGGCTTTCAGCATGCCTTTATAGGCCACGCGGCCTTCGATACCTTCCGGCACCAGTTTGTCGGCGGCGTTATCGGTCTGGAAGTAACGGTCGGAAGAGCCTTTGGACATCGCGCCCAGCGAGCCCATGCCGCGGTAAGATTTGAACGAACGGCCCTGATACAGCTCGATTTCGCCCGGGGATTCTTCGGTGCCCGCCAGCATGGAGCCGACCATCACGCAGGATGCGCCCGCGGCGATCGCTTTGGCGATGTCGCCGGAGAAGCGGATGCCGCCGTCGGCGATAACCGGGATGCCGGTGCCTTCCAGCGCTTCCACCGCGTCGGCGATGGCGGTGATCTGCGGTACGCCCACGCCGGTCACGATGCGGGTGGTACAGATGGAGCCAGGGCCGATACCCACTTTCACCGCGCTCACGCCGGCTTCAGCCAGCGCTTTGGCGCCCGCTGCGGTCGCGACGTTGCCGCCGACGATCTGCAGATCCGGGTATTTGGCGCGGGTTTCGCGGATGCGCTGCAACACGCCTTCGGAGTGGCCGTGCGAGGAGTCGATCAGCAGAACGTCAACGCCTGCCGCCACCAGCGCGTCAACGCGCTCTTCGTTGCCGGCGCCGGCGCCGACCGCCGCGCCCACGCGCAGACGGCCGTGCTCGTCTTTACAGGCGTTCGGTTTGCGTTCCGCTTTCTGGAAGTCTTTAACGGTGATCATGCCCAGCAGGTGGAAGCTGTCGTCCACCACCAGCGCTTTTTCTACGCGCTTTTCGTGCATCTTCTGCAGCACCACGTCGCGCGCTTCACCTTCTTTCACGGTGACCAGGCGATCTTTCGGCGTCATGACCGCAGTGACCGGCTGGGTCAGATCGGTCACGAAGCGCACGTCGCGGCCGGTGATGATGCCGACCAGCTCGTTGTCTTCGGTGACTACCGGGTAACCGGCAAAGCCGTTGCGCGCGGTCAGCTCTTTCACTTCCTGCAGCGTGGTGGATGGGGTAACGGTCTGCGGGTCGGTAACTACGCCGCTTTCATGCTTCTTCACGCGGCTGACTTCTTCAGCCTGGCGCTCGATAGACATGTTTTTGTGGATGAAGCCCAGGCCGCCTTCCTGCGCCAGCGCGATGGCCAGGCCGGATTCGGTAACGGTATCCATGGCTGCGGACAGCATAGGGATGTTCAGGCGGATGGTTTTGGTCAGTTGGGTGCCGAGCTCTGCGGTGTTAGGCAGAACCGTGGAGTGGGCTGGAACCAGGAGGACGTCGTCAAACGTCAGAGCTTCTTTAGCGATACGTAGCATGGGCAATATCTCACCAGGGTGGGCTGTGAAAAAGATAAAATATTGCCGCGGCATTATACAGAGCGGAATCGGTTGCCTCCAGCACTTTCTTACAAAAAGTCTTGATTACCTTTTTCAGCCATGTAGTATCGACCAATTAAGTGATTGTTTTGAAATTTGATCTGGGTCACATGTCGCTACCTGTTTCGCCTTCCATTTTTACCGTAAGCCGCCTCAATCAGACGGTTCGCCAACTGCTGGAAATGGAAATGGGGCAGATTTGGCTCTCCGCCGAGATCTCCAACCTCTCCCAGCCCGCCTCCGGCCACTGGTATTTCACGCTGAAAGACGACCGCGCCCAGGTGCGCTGCGCGATGTTCCGCAACAGCAACCGCCGCGTCACCTTCCGGCCGCAAAACGGCCAGCAGGTCCTGGTGCGCGCCAGCATCACGCTGTATGAACCGCGCGGCGACTACCAGCTGATCGCCGAGAGCATGCAGCCCGCCGGCGACGGCCTGCTGCAGCAACAGTTCGAGCAGCTGAAACAGCGCCTGAGCGCCGAAGGGCTGTTCGATCAGCAGTTCAAGCAGCCGCTGCCCGCCCCGGCCAAACGCGTCGGGGTGATCACCTCCGCCAGCGGCGCGGCGCTGCACGATATTCTGCAGGTCTTGCAGCGGCGCGATCCGTCGCTGCCGATCGTCATCTACCCCACCTCGGTGCAGGGCGCAGAAGCGCCGATGCAGATCGTGCGCGCCATCGAGGCCGCCAACCGCCGCGACGAATGCGACGTGCTGATCGTCGGCCGCGGCGGCGGTTCGCTGGAGGATTTGTGGAGCTTCAACGACGAACGCGTGGCGCGGGCGATCTTCGCCAGCCGCATTCCGATCGTCAGCGCCGTCGGCCATGAAACCGACGTCACCATCGCCGACTTCGTCGCCGATCTGCGCGCGCCGACCCCTTCCGCCGCCGCCGAACTGGTCAGCCGCAATCAGCTCGAGCTGTTGCGCCAGCTGCAGTCGCAGCAGCAGCGGCTGGAGATGGCGATGGATTACTACCTGGCGCAGCGCCAGCAGCAGTTCACCCGCATTCACCACCGTTTGCAGCAGCAGCATCCGCATCTGCGCCTGGCGCGCCAGCAGACGCTGCTGTTCAAGCTGCAGCGCCGGATGGAAGACGGCATGCAGCAACAGCTGCGCCTGGCCGCCCGCCGCAGCGAACGCGCCCAGCAGCGGCTGGCGCAGGTGCAGCCGCAGGGCCGCATTCATCGCTACCAACAGCGCGTACAGCAGCAGGAATACCGCCTGCAGCAGGCGATGGAGCGGCAGCTCAACGCCTACCGCCAGCGCTTCGGCGTGGCCTGCAGCCAGCTGGAAACCGTCAGCCCGCTGGCGACGCTGGCGCGCGGCTACAGCGTGACGCAAACCCCGCGCGGCGAGCTGCTGAAAACCACCAAGCAGGCGCAGGTCGGCGAACTGCTGAAAACCCGCCTGCAGGACGGCTGGGTGGAAAGCGAGGTGAAAACCATCACCGTCGCCAAGAAGCCGCGCAAGAAACGCGCGGCCGAGTAACCCCTACTCCAGCGTAAAACGCTCGCCCGGTTCGCCGTTCACCCACAGCGCGCGCATTTCGCCTTCCGGCAGGCTGAGCGCCAACGTGCGCCAGGCCGGGCGGAAACGCCCTTCCGTCGTGATATCCAGCATGATGCGCTGATGGTCGCAGCGCATTTCCCAACGCAGCCACAGCGCATCGCCCTGTCGCCAGCCTTCGCTTTCACCGTCGTCCTCAAACAACAGCCCGCTGCTTGCGCCGCAGCCCTTGAGCGGAAACAGCCGCAGCTCGCGCCGATCGTCGGCGGCAACGTCCACATGCGCCAGCCGCTGCGACAGCGGCAGCGCCGCACCAGCGCGCACCAGCAGCGGCAGACGCTCCAGCGGCGCCGCCAGCGTCACCGTCTGGCCGCCGCCGAACCATTGGCCGCTGTAGAAGCAGTACCAGCCCTCACCGTTGTCCGGCAGATATACCGAACGCCGGCGCTGCCCCGGCTCCACCACGCTGGCCACCAGCAGATCGCGGCCGATCAGAAAATCGTCGTTCTCGCCGAAGGTGCACGCATCCTGTTCATGATCGAGAAAGGTCGGGCGCAGCATCGGCTCATCGTCGGCGCAGGCCTGCCACAACAGCGTGTAGAAATACGGCAGCAGTCGGTAACGCAGGTTGATCGCCTCGCGCACCGCCGGGGTGGCGGCCGGGTACATCCAGGGCTCGTTGACCGTGGCGTCGTCGTTCCAGGAGTGGATGGTGAAACGCGGATGCATCACGCCGTTTTGCACCCAGCGCACCAGCAACTCCGCATCCGGTTTGTCGCCCGAGAAGCCGCCGACGTCGTGGCCAAGGTTATACAGCCCGGACAGGCTCATGCCCAGCCCCATGCGGATGTTGTAGCGCAGCGTCTGCCAGCTGGTGCGGTTGTCGCCGCTCCAGGTCTGCACGTAGCGCTGCATGCCGGCGCAGCCGGAGCGCGAGATCAGATACGGCCGCTTCTGCGGCGCGAAGCGCTGCTGGGCCTCCATCGAGGCGCGCATCATCAGCAGCGGCATCACCGGGCGGATGTGCTTGATGGCGATTGGCCGCCCGAAGCCGTGGCAGCGCGCTTCGCCGTCCCACACTTCGTACTCGTTGTTGTCGTTCCAGGTCGAGTCGATGCCCATCTCCAGCAGTTGCTGCGTGACGCCCTGCTGCCACCAGCGCACCGCCGCCGGGTTGGTGAAGTCGAGGTGCGATCCTTCGTCGTCCCAGAAGCTGGAGCGCTCGGGCGCGTCGCTTTGCGAATCGCGGATAAACAGCCCCTGCGCCGCCACCGCCTGATACTGCGGGTGATCCTGCAGCAGGCACGGCTTGATGTTGGCCGCCAGCCTGAGGCCGGCGTCGTGAAACGCCTGGCTCAGTTGCTTGGGCTGCGGCACCTTGTCGTAATTCCAGTTGAACACGTAGCGCTTGTTGTTGATCGAGGTGTAGCCCGACGACAGCTGGAAAGAGTCGCAGGGAATGGCGTGTTGACGGCACAGCGCGATGAACTGCTGCAGCTGCTGCTGGGCATCCGGCGCGTCGGTGTAGTGCATGGTCGAGCCGCTGTAGCCCAGGCTCCACTTCGGTCCGAAGTGGGTGCGGCCGGTCAGGCGCACGAAGGCCTTAGTGACGTCCAAGACCTTCGGCCCGAGGAACAGGTAGTAATCCAGATCGCCCGCTTCGGCCTGATAGCGGCGATAGGCCGCGTGGTAGTTGTCGATCTCGTTGCCCAGATCCAACCAGCAGCTGCTCAGGTTGTCGTAAAACAGGCCGAAGCTCGCCTCCGGCCCGCGGGTGATGGTGAACGGAATGTGCTTGTACAGCGGATCGGTGCTGGCGGCGTTGTAGCCCATGGCGTCCAGGTTACGCATCTCGAAGCGGCGGCCGGTGCGCTCCAGATCGCCGGCCTTCTCCCCCAGGCCGTAATAACGCTCATCGGCGAAACGCCGCTGATAGTGCGCCACGCCGTCGCCGTGCGCATTGAGCAGGTAGGCGCTGGTCGGCCGATCCGCCGCCAGCGGCCGCCATTCGCCGGCGGCGTTGCAATATTCCCATTCCAGCCACAGCGGCTGATGCACCGTCACGCGCAGCAGCGGCGTGCTGACCACCAGCCGATCGCCCTCCTGGCGCAGCTGGTAGCCCGGCAGGCTGAAGCCGGCGACGCTGAGCCGATCGCGCCCCTCCCAGGGCACATCTTCCTGCGGCGCGATGCTCCAGGTACGATCCAGCGCCAGTTCGCCCTCACGTTTGATCAACACGCGGAACAGACCGTCTTCCAGCACGTACAGGCAGAAACGGTGGCGTTCATCGACCAGCAGCTCAACGTGGTCGGCATGCTGCGCCGCCAGCGTCCAGTTTTTCAAGGTTTTCATAAGCATTCCACTTAGCTGTGTGAAGGTGTTTTCTTACCGCCGCGTTCGGCGATCAGGGCAATCAGGAACAGGGCACCGATCAGATCGAAGAAGCCCATGGCGATGAACAGCGGGTTGAAGCCGATGGTGTCGGATACCGCGCCGATCAGCAGCGTGAACAGGAAGCTGGCGATCCATGCGCTGGATCCGCGCATGCCGTTGACCGTCGCCATCTGGTTTTTATCGAACGACTCCACCACCAGCGCGCTGAGCATGCAGGAGATCACCTGGTGGCCGAAGCCGCCGATCGAGATCAGCGCGATCGCCACATAGGGATCTTGGGTGATCGCCACGAACGCCAGCGACACCATCAGGAAAGCGCCGGTCACCGAGCTGGCGACCACCGAGTTGACGCGGCTGCAGCCGAACCATTTGCGGTACAGGGTGGTGAGATAGCCGCTGGCGACGCTGCCGATATCCGCCGCCAGAAACGGCAGCCAGGCAAACATCGCGATCTGTTTCAGATCCATGCCGCGTTCGGTGGCCAGGTACAGCGGCACCCAGAAGCTGAATACCGCCCAGGCCGGCTCGGCGAGAAAGGCCGGGATGGCGATGCCGTAAAACTTCTTGTTCTTGCACAGGCTGGCCAGCGAGGTGAGGAACGGCAGCTTAGGCAGCACCGGTTCGTTGTCTTCGCGGATCAGATCCAGCTCTTGCTGGCTGAGGTTCGGGTGCTGCTGCGGCGAGTGGTAGAACAGCCACCACAGCACCACCCAGATCAGCGCCAGCCCGCCGGAGAACAGGAAGGCGCCCTGCCAGCCGAAAGAGACGTGAGCGATGACGATGATCGGCGGCGCCAGCATGGCGCCGATGGAGAAACCGACGCCGGCCCAGCCGGCGGCGATCGGCCGCTCCTTCTTCGGGAACCAGTCGGAGATCGCCTTGGCGTTGGCCGGGGTGGCCGCCGCCTCCGCGCCCCCCATGAAGAAACGCAGAATGGCCAGTTGCAGCCAGCTGCCTGCGCCGGCGTGCAGCATGCATACCACCGCCCAAATACCGGCGCAGATCAGAAAGCCCATCTTCAGGCCGATAACGTCGATCAGCCAGCCGCAGATCGGCTGAAACACCGTGTAAGCCAGTTGGAACGACGCCACCACCCAGGCATATTGCTCGGTGCTCATGTTCAGGCTGGTTTTCAGCTCCGGCGCCAGAATGCCCAGCGAGTTGCGGGTGATGTAGTTGACCGTGACGCCCAGCAAGAACAGCGCCAGCATCCACCAGCGCAGCGATTTGAACTTGCGCCGGCCGCTCTGCGCGACCGCCTGATTGATCTCCACACTCATCGGTTCTCTCCCCGCGGCCGCCGGCTACGGCGACGCGCGTTTTGGTAGGGTACGTTGTGCTATCAAACACGGGGCGGTGAAAACGGGTCGGCGCCATATCATTGGCCGACAGACAATCACAACCCCATGATTTATTTTTGTTTTCATTTTCGCACACCGTTAAAATTGGACTGACAGGTCGCTAAAATTGGTGTACCAATGCAGACTACTCAGCGAGAGCGCGCAGCGAAACGCTGTTTTTTGCAAAGATTTTCACAGGCGGGTGAAAAAATAGTCATAATGACCAAGAAATCCGGTCAAGACGCTGAAAATCTGCAATGAAAATATTCTCACGGACGAATTTGAAGGAGATCACAGAATGAACGGAAAGCTGAAAATTCAGGAGATCGCCCGCCAAACCGGGCTGTCGATCAGCACCGTTTCCCGCGTGCTGGCAGGCAAGGCCAACACCAGCGCCGAGGCGCGCCGCAAGGTGCTGGACTGTGCGCAGCAAAACGGCATTCTGCAGGGCATTTCCAGCGGCCGACTGATGCTGAACAACGTGATGGTGTTCGCGCCGCAGCGCGCGTTCGACGTACGCACCGACATCTTCTACTACAAGGTCATTCAGGGTATCGCCACCGCGCTGATGGAGCACGAGGTGCGCATCCGCTACTGCGGGCTGGAAGAGCAACACAGCGACGGCGCGCTGTTTCTGGAAAAGATGAGCGACCCGCACACCGAAGCGGCGCTGATCATCGGTATCGACGACGAGCATATCCACACCCTGGCCGCCGATCTGCACAAGCCCTGCGTGCTGATCAACTGCAGCGATCGGCAGATGCGGCTGGACAGCGTCTCACCGGATCATCAGCTGATCGGCGACTATTCCGCCAGCTACCTGTTTCAGCAGGGGCACAGCCATATCCTCAATCTGCAATGCCTGCGCCGCCACACCATGGAGCTGCGGCTGGCGGGCATCCGCCAGGCCTACGCCCGGCATCATCTGCCGTTCGACGACGGCCGCCATCTGATCACCACCTCCGGCTTCGGCGGCGAAGAGGCCGAGCAGGCGCTGACCACCTATCTCGACGGCATCCACGGCCACTCCCCGCTGCCGACGGCGATCCTGGCCGGCGGCGACTACATGGCGGTCGGGGCGGTCAAAGCGCTCAACAAGCGGGGGCTGAGCGTGCCGGGCGACGTCTCGGTGATGAGCACCGACGGCTTCAATCTGGCGGAAATCCACGATGTGCCGCTGACCTCGGTGCAGGTGCCGCGCGACGAACTGGGCTACGAGGCGATCCAACTGCTGCAGCGGCGCATGCTGCGCGCCGACGCGCCGCCGTGTAATCTGCTGCTGCACGGCCGGCTGGCGGTGCGCACCTCGGTGCGACGCATCAGCCCGCACAAGACCGCGCCGGCGGTGAGCACGCATGACCACAGGCTTTATGACGAGTAGGCTACACTTAGGCACAGTGCATTCATTCGATGAGGTAAAATTTTTGCCTAAGGAGAGCCACTATGCCAGCCCAGCGCATGCGTTCCGTCATTCCTCCCTACATGCTGCGCCGCATCATTGAACACGGCAACGCCCCGCAGCGCGACTGCGCGCTGCACACGCTGAACCACGTGCAAAGCCTGCTCGGCAACAAGCCGCTGCGTTCGCCGACCGAGAAAAACGCCCGAGCCGGCGAAGCGCTCCGCGATATCTACGACGCCCAGAACGGCACCCAGCTGCCCGGCAAACAGGTGCGCAAAGAGGGCCAGCCCAGCAACCACGATGTGGCGGTGGACGAAGCCTACGACTACCTCGGTGTCACCTACGATTTCTTCTGGCAGGCCTACCGCCGCAATTCACTGGATAACCAGGGGCTGCCGCTGGTTGGCAGCGTGCACTACGGCAAGGAGTACCAGAACGCCTTCTGGAACGGCCAGCAGATGGTGTTCGGCGACGGCGACGGCGAGATCTTCAACCGTTTCACCATCGCCATCGACGTGGTCGGCCACGAGCTGGCGCACGGCGTGACCGAGAGCGAAGCCGGGTTGATCTACTACCAGCAGTCCGGGGCGCTCAACGAGTCGTTGTCCGACGTCTTCGGCTCGTTGGTCAAGCAGTTCCACCTGCAGCAAACCGCCGATAAAGCCGACTGGCTGATCGGCGCCGGGCTGCTCGCCGAGGGCATCAAAGGCCAAGGGCTGCGCTCGATGTCGGCACCCGGCACCGCCTACGACGATCCGCTGCTGGGTAAAGACCCGCAGCCCGCCAGCATGAAGGATTATATCCAGACCAAGGAAGACAACGGCGGCGTGCACCTCAATTCCGGCATCCCTAACCGCGCCTTCTACCTGGCGGCGACGGCGCTGGGCGGCTTCGCCTGGGAGAAAGCCGGTTACGTCTGGTATGACACGGTGTGCGACAAAGCGCTGCCGCAAAACGCCGACTTCGCCACCTTCGCCCGCACCACGATGAAACATGCGCTAGCGCGTTTCGACCAGAACGTGGCGGACAAGGTGCAGCAAGCCTGGCATCAGGTGGGGGTGGAATAATGAAACCGCTGCCGACGCTCAATCAGGATACGGTCATTGAGCTGGCGCGCGAGGGAGGCTTTGCCTACATTCCCAAACTGGCGGGCCAGCGCCGCATCGCGCTGGCCGATATCACGCCGGAGCAGCGGCAGCGCCTGAATCAGTTGCTGAACCAGACGCTGCCCTACGCGCAGGAAGAAGGCCAGCCCACCTCCCCCGGCTGCGGCGACCAGCGCTACTACCGCGTGCAAATCAACTACACCAGCCCCACCCTGAGCACTGAGATCGTGCTGTTAATCCCGGAAAGCAGCGCGCCGCAGGCGCTGGTGGATCTGTGGAAAACCGGCCAGGTGGATGAGTGAGGACTTACAGCGGCTGATAGCTGAAATTCACCCGTTTTTTGGAGATCAGCCCGTGCCCGTGCTGGCACAGGTAATCCACCGCCCCGCAGGCTTTCAATTCTTGCAGCGGCTGCCCGCACGCCGGGCAGCTCGCCAGCTGCCGATAATCGCGCTGGCAAGCTTCACAATGGTAGTGACCCGCTACCCACTTCATGGTCTGACGGCATTGCGGACAGTGCGCTTCCATAACGACTCCAGGTTAAATCGCGCCCCATGAGCGCAAGAAATAAATCCCCAACGCGGTGGTGAAGAACGAACCGACGGTGGTGATGGCGATAATATTGGCCGCCAGCGTGGCGTTGCCGCCCATGGCGCGCGTCATCACATAGCTGCCCGACGCGGTCGGCGTGGCGGAAAACAGGAAGATAATGCCCAGCGCCGCCCCCTGAAACCCGCACAGCCAGCCGGCCAGCGTCATCAGGCACGGCACCAGAAACAGCTTGGCCGCCGACGACAGCGCCGCCACGTTGGACGAACGGAACATGGCGCGAAAATCCAGGCTGGCGCCGGTGCACAGCAGCGCCAGCGGCAGCGACAGCGCAGAGATATAGCTGCCGGTCTGGCGGATCACGGTCGGGATGCCCAGCCCGGTTTGCGCGTACAGCAGCCCGCACACCAGGCCGATGATCAGCGGGTTGGTAACGATGCTGCGCAGCAAAGACAGGTGGCTGATTTTCTTGCCCTGCCCGCCCTGCAGGCTGCGCGTGAGGGTGATGACCGACAGTATGTTGAACAGGATCACCGTCACCGTCAGGTACAGCGAAGCGAGCGCAATGCCTTCGCTGCCGTAGGCGGTCATGGCGTAGGCCAGGCCAACGATGGCGGTATTGGCGCGGAAACCGCCCTGCACGAACACCCCGCGCTCACGCGGTTCTTTCACCAGCCACTTGGCGGCCAGCTCCAGGAGCAGGAAGGTCGCCAGCGTGCCGACCGCGCCGAACAGCACCAGCGGCAGGTTGCCGAGCAGCTGCGGGTGGTTGGTGGCGATGCTGAAAAACAGCAGGCATGGCAGCGCCAGATTGAACACCAGGCGGGTCGCGCCGTCGACGAAGCGGTCATCCATCAGGCGCCAATGGCGCAGCAGGATCCCCAGCAGCATCATCAACAGATTCGGCACGGTGACGTTGAACGCAAAACTCCAGGTTTCCCAGGACATGGTGTTCCTTCAGGCAGGCGAGGTAATCTTCAGATAATAAAACGATTTCGGGCCAATAAAAAAGGGGCGCGGCATCACTGCCGCGCCCCTCATGAGCGATTACTTGCTCTTTTTCAGGTGGCTCATCAGGCGCTTGCGCTTACGCATCTGGGTCGGCGTCAGCAGGTTGCGTTTGCCGGCGAACGGGTTGTCGCCCTCTTTGAACTGGATGCGGATCGGCGTCCCCATCACGTTCAGCGAGCGGCGGAAGTAGTTCATCAGGTAGCGTTTGTACGAATCGGCCAGGTCGCTGACCTGGTTGCCGTGGATCACCACGATCGGCGGGTTGTAACCGCCGGCGTGGGCGTATTTCAGCTTCACGCGGCGGCCGCGCACCAACGGTGGCTGGTGATCGTCAACCGCCATCTGCATGATTTTGGTCAGCATCGAGGTGTTTACGCGGCGGGTTGCGCACTCGTAGGCTTCCTGCACCGATTCGAACAGGTTGCCGACGCCGCTGCCGTGCAGCGCGGAAATGAAGTGCACGCGCGCGAAGTCGACGAAGCCCAGACGCAGGTCGAGCATCTCTTTCACGTGCTCGCGATCTTCTTCGCTCATGCCGTCCCACTTGTTGACCGCAATCACCAGTGAGCGCCCACTATTAAGGATAAAGCCGAGCAGCGAGAGATCCTGATCGGAGATGCCTTCACGCGCGTCGATCACCAGCAGCACCACGTTGGCGTCTTCAATCGCCTGCAGGGTCTTGATCACCGAGAACTTCTCGACGGTTTCAGTCACCTTGCCGCGTTTACGCACCCCGGCGGTGTCGATCAGCACATATTCGCGTTCGTCGCGCACCATTGGAATGTAGATGCTGTCGCGGGTAGTGCCCGGCATGTCATACACCACCACGCGCTCCTCGCCGAGGATGCGGTTAGTGAGCGTAGACTTACCGACGTTCGGACGACCGACGATCGCCAGTTTGATCGGCAGATCCTGCGAGTTGAACGCTTCTTCCGGCTCTCCGTCTTCTTCGCCTTCCAGCGTTTCGCCGTTTTGCTCGGCCCAGTAAGCGGCGTTGGCCTCTTCCTCGGTCAGCTCGACGTCTTCCGGTTTTTCCGGCACGAACGGCACCAGCACGTGTTCGATCAGCTGGGTCACGCCACGACCGTGGGAAGCGGCGATAGCGAACACTTCACCCAGGCCGAGCGAGTAGAAATCGGCGGTGGCGGTGTCCGGATCCAGGCCGTCGGTCTTGTTGGCCACCAGGAAGGTCGCCTTCTGGCGGCTGCGCAGGTGCTGGGCGATGCCCTGATCCGCCGGCATCAGGCCGGCGCGGGCGTCGACCATGAACAGCACGATGTCCGCCTCTTCGATCGCCAGCAGCGACTGACCGGCCATGCGCGTTTCGACGCCGTCTTCGGTGCCGTCGATACCGCCGGTATCGACGATGATGAATTCATTGCCTTCGATTTCAGCACGACCATACTTGCGGTCACGCGTCAGCCCCGGGAAATCCGCCACCAGCGCATCACGCGTATGGGTTAAACGGTTGAACAAGGTGGATTTACCCACATTCGGGCGCCCGACCAGCGCGACGACAGGTATCATTGTTGAAGCCTCATTACTTAATAATCAATGCGTTACTGCACTGTGGATAGACACCAGCGGTGCAGCTTATAAAATACGAAACGGCCCCTGAACACTCAGGAGCCGTTTTCAAGCCTTGCGACGAGCGGCGTTAGCGGGTGAAAGCGTAAACTTTCCCGCCGCGAGCCTGGATGACCAGCTTGTCGCCGGCCACCATCGGCGCAGACAGGAAGCCGGAGCTGTCCACTTCCTGCTGGGCGACAAAACGGCCATCGGTGGTGTTGATCCAGTGCAGATAGCCTTCGGCGTCACCGGTCACCAGATAACCATTATACATCACCGGCGGCGTCAGGTTGCGGTGCAGCAGATCGCTCTGCGTCCACACGGTCACGCCGCCTTCGGTGCTGAGCGCGACTACGCGATCGTTTTGGTCGATCAGGTAGATGCGGCCCGCGTCGACGATGAAATCGTTCACCGAACCCAGCTCGCGTTTCCAGATAATCTGGCCGGAACGCAGATCCAGCGCCGTCAGGTTGCCGTTGTAGCCCAGCGCGTAGACCACGCCGTCAACGATCACCGGCGTGGTGTCCACGTCATTCAGGCGATCGATTTCGGTCGCGCCGCTCGGCTGAGAAATACGCTGTTGCCAGATCAGTTGGCCCTGCTGCATCAGCACGGCGCTGACGCGGCCGTTGTCACCGCCGACGATGGCAGCGCCAAAGGCGACGGCCGGCGCGGATTCACCGCGCAGCGACAGCGAAGGCATGTCCAGGTTAACCGTCCATTTCACCGCGCCGTCGGCTTCGTTCAACGCCTGCAGCATGCCGTTGGAGGTGTGCACCAACACCATGCCGTCGCTGACAACCGGACGGGAGATCGCTTCGCCGGCCACTTTAGTCTGCCAGGCGATGGCGCCGTCGGCGGTGTTCAATGCGTAAACCACCGCTTTTTCGCTGCCGACGTAAACCTTGTCACCCGCGACCGTCAGGCCGCCGGACAGCAGCGCAGACAGGTTGCTGGAGAAGAAGCCGGTCTTCTCGGAGAGATTGACCTTCCACTTCTCGTTGCCGCTGTCGGCGTCCATCGCTTTCACGATGCCGAAGCGATCGGCGGCGTAAATGGTGCTGTCCTGATAGGCCGGACGCAGGTGGGAGTAATACTCACCGATGCCGTCGCCCACCGAGGTGCTCCACGCCTTGCTCGGCGTAAACTGATTTTCAACTTTCGGCAACGGCGACATGGTAACCACGTCTTCTTCGCTGTTAAACAGCGAGCAACCACTCAGCAAGGCAGCGGAAACCAGTCCGACCAAGAGTGTTTTACGCAATTGCATGGGAATTCCCCTTAGCTGGACAAGTTATTCAATTTCATGCGCAGCAGAACCTGCAGCGCCTGAGAAGCGTTGGACTCAATGCCCTTGCTGTAAGCTTCGCGCGCGCCCTTGGCGTCGCCCTTGGCCAGCAGCACATCGCCGCGCACATCCTGCATCATCGCCGCCCAGCCTTCGCCTTTCACGCCATCCAGCGTTTTCAGCGCTTCATCCAGCTTTTTCTCCTGCAGCTGGACGCGCGCCAGACGCAGGTCGATCATCGCCAACAGGTTGTCGTCTTTGGTCTGGCCCTGCGCCAGCGCCAATTGCTGTTCCGCCTTGGCGAAATCATTCTGTTCGACAAAGTGCTTGGCCAACTGCAGCGCGGCCAATACGCCGTAGCTGTTGCCGTTAGCCTGGACAAATTTCTCCGCGGCAGCCACGTCATCCGGCTTGCCGGCCGCCAGACGATCGCTGGCTTCCTGATAGGATTGCGACGCAGCCATCATGTTGGAGTTTTCATGGCTCTGCCAGTAACGCCAGCCAACCAGGGCACCAATTCCGAGCACCACGCCCACCGCCAGCGCTTTGCCGTTCTCGGCAAAGAACCGACGCAGTGCGTCGACTTGTTCGTTTTCAGTGGTATAGACTTCCACGGTGTCCTTCTCCTTAACCTAACATCAAAGCCAGACGCGCAGCGACTTCGCTTTGCGCCAGCGTTTCTTGTTCACCACTGCGCAGGTCTTTCACCACCACCTGCTGCGCCGCCACTTCGCTCTCACCCAGGATCAGCGCAATGCGCGCGCCCCATTTGTCCGCACGGGTGATCTGCTTCTTGAAGTTGCCGCCGCCGTAATTGGTCATCAGCTTCAGCTGTGGCGCCGCGTCGCGCACCTGTTCAGCCAGCTGCATCGCCGCGCTCTGGGTGCCCGCGCCGGAAGAGATGACGTACACGTCGATAGCCGACGGCGCCTTGAATTCCGGGTTAACCGCCTGCACCAGCAACACCAGGCGTTCGAGGCCCATGGCGAAACCGACCGCCGGAGTGGCGCGGCCGCCCAACTGCTCGACCAGACCGTCGTAACGGCCGCCCGCGCAGACGGTGCCCTGCGCGCCCAAGCTGGTGGTCACCCACTCAAACACGGTGCGGTTGTAGTAATCCAGACCGCGCACCAGGCGCTCGTTAACGGTATATGGGATACCTGCCTGCGCCAAAAGTTCACACAGACCGGCGAAGTGAGCACGGGATTCTTCATCCAGGTACTCGGACAGGCGCGGCGCGTCGTTCAGCAGCGCCTGCACCTCAGGATTCTTGGAGTCCAGCACGCGCAGCGGGTTGCTGTACATGCGGCGTTTGCAGTCTTCGTCCAACACCTCGACGTGCTGCTCCAGGAACGCCACCAGCGCATCGCGGTAGTTGGCGCGCGCCTCCAGCGAACCGATGGAGTTCAGCTCCAGCTTGACGTGCTCGGCGATGCCCAGCGCTTTCCACCAGCGGGCGGTCAGCAGGATCAGCTCGGCGTCGATATCCGGGCCTTGCAGGCCGAACACTTCCGCGCCCAGCTGATGGAACTGGCGATAGCGGCCCTTTTGCGGGCGCTCGTAGCGGAACATCGGGCCGATGTACCACAGACGCTGTTCCTGATTGTACAGCAGACCATGTTCGATGCCGGCGCGCACGCAGCCGGCCGTCCCTTCCGGACGCAGCGTCAGGCTTTCGCCGTTGCGGTCTTCGAAGGTATACATCTCTTTTTCCACGACGTCGGTCACTTCGCCGATCGCGCGTTTGAATAACGGGGTCTGCTCTACAATCGGCAACCGGATTTCGCTGTAACCGTAGCCGCCCAGCACCTGCTTGAGGGTGCCTTCAATACGCTGCCATAATGCCGTTTCTTCCGGCAGGTAGTCGTTCATGCCGCGGATGGCTTGAATGTTCTTTGCCACGTGAGTTCTCTGTCCGTTGTCTGTAAAAATGAACCTGATTATAGGGACTTTGCCGCCCGGTATTCAACGCGGATGCGGTTTTCCGCCCTTCAGGTGCATAAACAAGCGGGCCAACAGGCCCGCCGTGTAGCGATAACGCTTATTTTTCCAGCAGATTGACCGTGATACGGTTGCTCTCGTCCATCATCGCGGCCTTGGCGCGAATCTTCGCTTCCAGCTGGTCGATCATCTGTTCGTTGTCGAAACGCTCTTTCTGGCGCACGCCGTCTTCGTAGAAGCCGCTCTTCTTGTGGCCGCCGGTCACGCCCATGGTGGACACCAGCGCTTCGCCCGGGCCGTTCACCACGCAACCGATGATCGAGACGTCCATCGGCGTGATGATGTCTTCCAGGCGCTGCTCCAGCGCGTTCACCGTGCCGATCACGTCGAACTCCTGACGCGAACAGGTCGGGCAGGCGATGAAGTTGATGCCGCGCGCGCGGATGCGCAGCGACTTCAGGATATCGAAACCGACCTTCACTTCTTCGACCGGATCCGCCGCCAGCGAGATGCGCAGGGTGTCGCCGATGCCTTCAGACAGCAGCATGCCCAGGCCGATGGCCGATTTGACCGACCCGCTGCGCGCGCCGCCGGCTTCGGTGATGCCCAGATGCAGCGGCTGATCGATGCGCGACGCCAGCAGGCGATAAGATTGCACCGCCAGGAACACGTCCGACGCCTTGACGCTGACCTTGAACTGGTCGAAGTTGAGGCGATCGAGGATGTCCACGTGGCGCATGGCGGATTCCAGCAGCGCTTCCGGCGTAGGTTCGCCGTACTTTTCCTGCAGGTCTTTCTCCAGCGAGCCGCCGTTGACGCCGATGCGAATCGGGATGTTCTTGTCGCGGGCGCAGTCCACCACCGAGCGAATGCGCGATTCGTTGCCGATGTTGCCCGGGTTGATGCGCAGGCAGTCTACGCCGTATTCGGCAACCTGCAGCGCGATGCGATAATCGAAGTGGATATCGGCGACCAGCGGCACGTTGACCTGCTGCTTGATCAGCTTGAACGCCTCGGCGGCGTCCATGGTAGGAACCGAAACGCGGACGATGTCGACGCCCACGCGCTCCAGCGCTTTGATCTGATTAACCGTTGCTTCAACATCGGTGGTACGGGTGTTGGTCATCGACTGCACGGCAATCGGCGCGCCATCACCAATAGGCACCTTGCCGACGTAAATGCGTGTAGATTTTCGACGGTTGATGGGCGCTTGGTTATGCATTACTTACTCTCCATTGCTGCTCTGACATCACGACCGGTGCCGCGCGATTACTGCGCGGCGACGGTCAGGCGAGCAACACGGTTTGACTTAACGAACCGGCTTAAATCAACCGGTTTACCCTGATACTGGATCTGAACTGCCGCCGGCGCGCCGATGGTCAGCTTATACGGCGCAGTGCCGGTCAGGTTCAGCTTGCCGCCCTGCTTCTGGGTGCCGCTGAACAGCGTCTTACCGCTCGCGTCGGTCACCTGCAGCCAGCAGTCGGCAGAGAAATCCATCACCAGCGCATTCGGATCGGCCGCCGGCGCAGCCACGCCCGCATCGGCGGTCGGCAACGGCGCCTGTGCCGCCGGCGCGGTTTCCGGCAGGGTGGTCTGGCTTGGCGACACCACGGCAGGCTGCTGCTGAGCCGCACTCGGCGCCTGGGCGGTCGCCGCCGGCGCCTGAGCCGCTGCGCCGGCATCGGCCGGCGCGGCGCTGTTGTCGGTCAACGGCACGTTGGTGCCGGCATCGGCATTGCCGTCGGTCAGCGGCACGGACTGCCCTTCGTTATTCTGCGAAAGCTGCGCGGAGGACTGATCGGCCATGGTGGCGATCTCTTCCTGCTGGGCCTTGTGGTTTTGCCACCACCAAGCGCCGGTCAGGCCGATCACCACGAACACGATAAGCCAGGTGAAGCTCATCAGCCAGCCATCGCGTTTCTTGCGGCGTTTGCCCAGCGAGAAGCTTTGCATCGGCGCCACTTTCGCCATCTTCAACGGCGCCTGCTTGGCCAGCATCGGCAGCAGTTCGTCTTCCGGCAAATGCACCAGCTTGGCGTAGGAACGGATGTAGCCGCGCACGAAGGTGGACGCGAGGTCAGCGGACACGCTGTCTTCCTCGATATCGCGCACGGTGGACATTTTGAGACACAGGCGTTCTGCAACGGTCTGTTGGCTCAGCCCGAGTTGCTCACGGGCCTGACGCAGGCGCTGGCCCGTCGTCATGGATACGGTTTTATCTTGGGAGGCTTCAGTATTCATTAGCTAAGAACTGCTGGTACTGTTTGGATTGTGGAAAACTTCGCGCTAGCTGCTTGCCATAGCGTTGAACGCTATCCTGACGGCCGGCTAACGCGGCGAAACGAATCTGTAACCATAAGCTGCTGGCGCTGGCCGGCAGAACATGCTGATAAACATCCAATAAAAGTTGCGACTGGGCGCGCTTCCCTTCTCCAAATTGCTTTTCGGCCTCCGCCAACAGCGGAGTGCCTTTGTCCGGATCGACTTTCAGCGCGCGACTCAACAGCGTGCGCGCCTCATCGTTTTGTCCGGCCTTGAGAAAACAGTAACCTGCGTTTTCCAGGCTGTCGGCGACCTGGCCATAATCGGGCGCCAGCGCCGCAGCGCTAAACTGCTGTTGCGCCGGTACATACTGCCCTAAACCGCAAAGAAACGCACCGTAATTATTCAATACGGTGCCATTGCCCGGCGCAAGTTTGAGCGCTTGCCGATAACGCTGTTCGGCCGCGGCATTTTCACCGATCCGCTGTTCATAGAGCGCCATGCCCAACTGCGTGCGGTAATCCTGCGGGGCCGCGTCCAGCGCCTTTTCCAGGTTCTGGCGCGCGGCGTCCATGTCGCCTTGCTGCAGGTACTCCAGGCCCAGCTGCAACCGCGTTTGGCCCGCCTCAGAGACTTGTGCTTCCTTTTCCGGCGCTGAACCGGAACACCCGGCCAACAACCCGGCCGCCAGCCACACACCCCACAGTTTCAGCTTCATGCCCGCATTCATTTCCTTATCGGCCGTCAGCTAACGCCCATCAGCGACACACTTTCGCATAACAGGCTGTTAGATAACAAAAAATGGTGCTATAGGATTCAGACCGCCCGTACGTTGATAGGTTCCCCGGCCATTTTCTTCTTCAGGGTACGCTTGGTACGGTCGATCACTTCACCCGCCAGTTGCCCGCAGGCGGCGTCGATATCGTCACCACGGGTTTTACGAACAATAGTCGTAAAGCCGTATTCCATCAACACCTTGGAGAAACGATCCACCCGGCTGTTGGAGCTGCGGCCGTAAGGGGCGCCCGGGAACGGGTTCCATGGGATCAGGTTGATCTTGCACGGCGTGTCTTTCAGCACTTCCGCCAGCTGATGCGCATCGTCGGTGCTGTCGTTGATATGATCCAGCATCACGTACTCGACGGTCACGCGGCCCTGGTTGGCGTTGGATTTCTCCAGATAGCGGCGCACCGCGGACAGGAAGGTCTCGATGTTGTACTTGCGGTTGATCGGCACGATCTCATCGCGGATGGTGTCGTTCGGCGCGTGCAGCGAGATCGCCAGCGCCACGTCGATCATGTCGCCCAGCTTGTCCAGCGCCGGCACCACGCCGGAGGTAGACAGGGTCACGCGGCGTTTGGACAGGCCAAAGCCGAAGTCGTCGAGCATGATTTCCATCGCCGGCACCACGTTGTTCAGGTTGAGCAGCGGCTCGCCCATCCCCATCATTACCACGTTGGTGATCGGGCGTTGGCCGGTCACCTTCAGCGCGCCGATGATTTTCGCCGCGCGCCACACCTGGCCGATGATTTCCGACACGCGCAGGTTGCGGTTGAAGCCCTGCTGCGCCGTCGAACAGAATTTGCACTCCAGCGCGCAGCCCACCTGCGAGGAGACGCACAGCGTCGCGCGGTCGGCTTCCGGGATGTACACGGTTTCGACCTGCTGATCGCCGACTTTTATCGCCCACTTGATGGTGCCGTCGGCCGAACGCTGTTCTTCCGCCACTTCCGGCGCGCGGATTTCCGCCACGCGTTGCAGCTTGCCGCGCAGGACTTTGTTGATGTCGGTCATCTGCTCGAAATCGTCGCAGCAGTAGTGGTAAATCCACTTCATCACCTGATCGGCGCGGAACGGTTTCTCGCCCATTTCGGCGAAGAACTCGCGCATTTGCTGGCGGTTCAGGTCCAGCAGGTTGATTTTGGCCGCAGCCGGTTGCTCCACGTTAACGGAGGGGGTAGTCAGCGAATTATTTTCAGACACGGTGTGCTCGGACGTGATGGGTTCTAACATAATGATCTCTGGCCTCGTTATTACACGTTATGGCGCTAAAGAATGGACAGTAAGTTGTGCATTTCAGCCCGCATGATTCGGGTGGCGGCACTAAAAACACGCCCCTGACAAGTCGTCTTATCAGGGGCGCGGCATTGTACAAATTTTAGTAGCGGGTGGCTACGGCTGAAAGGCATTCAGGGCATTTTTATTGTATCAGCCGGTGAATGCCTGGTTATCAGCCAAGAAACGGCACGATTAACGTGCGCAGATTTCGCTTTCGTTGAAGAAGTAAGCGATTTCGCGCTGTGCGGATTCAACGGAATCGGAACCGTGAACGGCGTTAGCGGTGAAGCTGTCCGCGTAGTCGGCACGCAGGGTGCCGGCCAGCGCGTTGTCCGGGTTGGTTGCGCCCATGATGTCGCGGTTGCGCTGCACGGCGTTTTCAGATTCCAGAACCTGCACCATGATTGGGCCGGAGGTCATGAATTCAACCAGACCGTCGAAGAATGGGCGGCCTTTGTGCTCAGCGTAGAAGCCTTCAGCTTGCTCGCGAGTCAGACGCAGCATTTTAGCGGCGATGATTTTGAAACCGGCGCGCTCGAAACGAGCGTAGATAGCGCCGATGTCGTTGTTGGCTACAGCGTTTGGTTTAACGATGGAAAAGGTACGTTCTACGGTCATGATGGCCTCTGTATGACTTCCAAAACAGGCCGGTCTGCAATGTTGCCGGCCTTCTCAAGTGGCGCAGATTATATGTGCGCCGTTAACGCTTGCCTACGGGAAAATCAACATTTCATTAAAAAAATATGATCTTCATGATTCATTTTCGACCACGCGGCGGCGCTACTGGGTCTTGTCGGTAGACGGGATCAAATTGCGCAGCCAGCTGCCCCAGCGGCGCTGATAAAACGGCTGCGTATGGGAGATCAGATAGTGGCTGATGCCGCGCTCGTTCTCCGACACCAGGCAGAAATCCACCGGTTCGTCGTTCGGCGCCGTTTCGCTGGCGACGCTGCCGGCCTCGTTGATCAACGCCTCGATCTCCGCCGGCTCGGCGTCCACTTCCAGCCCGATCAGCAGATTCGGCTTCTCGTCCGCCGCCTGATCGTGCATCAGCGCCAGAAACGCGCGGCGCACCGGCTTGCGCTGGCTGAACAGCGTGGTCAACGCATCCACCATCGCCGACGGGTACTCTTCGGGCTGCCCCAGCAGGATTTGGGTCTCTTTATCGACGTAATGCTCCACCGGTTTGACGACGCCGCCGGTCGCCAGCAGCATCGCCACCTCTTCCGGGTAGAACTCCTTGCCGTACTCCGCCTTCGGATTGAGGAACAGATCCGCGCCCTGGGTGATTTCGAACAGCACCCGCGCCGGCATGGCGATGAACGGCTGTTCGTCCTCAACGGCTTTCTGCAGCGCTTCCAGCGAGGTGAAGAACGGAATGATGCTGCCGCCGTCCTGCTTCTCCCAATGCTGGATATTGACCGGCGTATCCGCGTTCAGCGCGATGTCGCCGTCCTGCTGCACCTGCTCGCTGTCGCCGAGGATCAGCACCGTGGCGTCGAGCAGTTCACGGAAGAACGCCGGGCGGTGGGCCGGCTCCGTCACCGCCAGCTTCAGCAGGCGTTCAAGTTCGTTTTCGCTCGGGGCGGCATCGTGATGATGGGCACTCATGGCAAACTCCAGGGATCAAATAGCGAGGCCCAGCATGCTGGGCCCCGAAGATAATGCGCATTCTAGCGCCCGACGCGGCGGGCGTTCAATTATTTGGCTTTGCTCAGCAGCAGGTTGGCCAGGGTACGTACGCCCAGACCGGTCGCGCCGGCCGACCACTGATCCACCGCGCCTTTGCGGTAGGTGGCGGAACAGTCGATGTGCAGCCAGCCTTGCTGGTAATTCTTGACGAAGTGCGACAGGAAGGCCGCCGCGGTGCTGGCGCCGGCGGTGTAGGCCGGGCCGGCCACGTTGTTCAGCTCGGCGAAGTTAGACGGCAGCTGGCTGCGGTGGAACTCGGCCAGCGGCAGACGCCAGAACGGCTCTTGCTCGGCGGTGGCGCTGTTCAGCAGCTCCTGCGCCAGCGCGTCGTCGAAGCTGAACAGCGCATGGTAGTCGTTGCCGACCGCGGTTTTGGCGGCGCCGGTCAGAGTGGCGCAGTCGATAATCAGCTGCGGGTTCTGCTCAGAAGCGTCAATCAGGCCGTCGGCCAGCACTAGGCGCCCTTCCGCATCGGTGTTCATTACCTCGACGGTTTTGCCGTTGCGGTAGCGAATGATGTCGCCCAGTTTGAAAGCGTTGCCGCTGACCATGTTGTCGGCGCAGCACAGGTACAGCTTCACGCGCTGCTTCAGGCCGCGCGCCGCCGCCAGCGCCAGGGCGCCGGTGATGGTGGCCGCACCGCCCATGTCAGCCTTCATCGAATCCATAAAGGCGCTCTGTTTCAGGCTATAACCGCCGGTATCGAAGGTGATGCCCTTGCCGACCAGGCAGGCGAACACCGGCGCGTCCGGGTTACCGGTCGGGTTGAAGTCGAGCGCCAGCAGCACCGGCGGACGCTCGGAGCCGCGGCCGACGGTGTGGATGCCGGCATAGTTCTGCTCGCGCAGATCTTCGCCCTTGGTGATGCGGTAGCTGACGGCATCGCAGCCGACGTCGCACATCAGATCGACGGCGCGGGTCGCCAGTTGCTCTGGCCCCAGCTCTTCCGCCGGCATGTTGATGGTGTCACGCACCCAGTCGACGATCTTCAGGCGCTTATCCAGCTCCTGACGCGCGGCTTCCGGCAGCTCGGCCCATTCGACGTTGCGCTGCCCTTTCGGCCCGCGGTAGCCCTGCCAGAACGCCCAGCTGTTTTCCAAGTCCCAACCGTCGCCGGCCAGCTTGACGTTTTTGATGCCCTGACCGTCAATTTTGCGGCCCGCGCGCTGGATCGCGCCCAGCTTGTCGGCGCCGGTCAGGTGGATGGTCATCCCTTCGCCGTTGGTGCTGAGCAGCGCTTTTTCGCCCCAACGGGCGTCGGCAGGTTGTTGCGACAGCGTGACCTGCATGAATTCTGTTGTCATAGCCTTCTTACTCCGGATGTTCCCTTTATTATTTCATTAGGGCTTTATTGCATACCCTATGGATTTCAAATTGCAGCTAGGCGCCCAGCGATCTCATCCCCAGGAGCTTACTCAGGTAAGTGACTGGGGTAAGACAAATCTGCCGGGAGCAGATTTGAACGCTGCTCGCAGCGGCCCCTTGGGGCGTGGCCCACGGATGGGCCACGTAACTACGTGCAGGTAACAACGCTGCGGTTTGAAAGACGACGGGTATGTCGGATACAAAATAAACGGGCCGCCCATGGCAGCCCGTTACGCTATTTACTCCGCTTCATCTAACCAGACCAGCAGGATCGCTTCCAGTATTTTTTCGTTGGAAGCCTGCGGATCGTCGTCGAACTCTTCCAGATCGCAGATCCACTGATGCATGTCGGTAAAACGCACGGTTTTCGGATCGGTGTCCGGGTATTGGTCGTACAGGGCTTCGCCGATTTCTCGGCTGTCGGTCCACTTCAGTCCCATTATGATCTCCGGGTTGGCGCTGCGGCTAACAATTAATGCTCACGCGCGTGGTTGACGGTGTAGCGCGGCATTTCGACCACCAGATCTTCGTCGGCGACCAGCGCCTGGCAGCTCAGACGGCTTTCCGGCTCCAGCCCCCAGGCCTTGTCCAGCATGTCGTCTTCCAGCTCGCTGCTCTCTTCCAGCGAATCGAAGCCTTCACGCACGATGCAGTGGCAGGTGGTGCAGGCGCAGGATTTCTCGCAGGCGTGCTCGATTTCAATGCCGTTGCGCAGCGCAACGTTGAGGATCGACTCCCCTTTTTCGGCTTCCAGAACCGCCCCTTCCGGGCAAAGATCTTGATGGGGCAGGAAAACAATTTTAGGCATGGTTAAACCTCATCCACAGAATGGCCAGCCAGCGCGCGGCGAATGGAAGCGTCCATGCGGCGCGCGGCAAAATCTTGCGTTTGTGCATCTAATGTTTTGATGGCGTCTTCGATAGCGGCGGGATCTTCCCCCTGCACCGCCTGCTGCAACGCCTGGGTCGCGGCGGCGATCGCCTGGCTTTCCGCCTCGCTCAGCAGCGCGGCGTCGCTGGCCAGCGCGCCCTGCAGGCTTTCCAGCACCCGCGCGGCTTCCACGCGTTGCTCCGCCAGCTTGCGCGCGCCCACGTCGCTTTGCGCGTTGGCCATCGAATCCTTAATCATGCCGGCGATTTCGCTGTCCGACAGGCCGTACGACGGCTTCACCTGGATCGAGGCTTCCACGCCGGTGGATTTCTCCATCGCGGTGACGCTCAGCAGACCGTCGGCATCCACCTGGAAGGTGACGCGAATGTGCGCGCCCCCGGCAGGCAGCGGCGGCAGGCCGCGCAGCGTGAAACGCGCCAGCGAACGGCAGTCCTGCACCAGCTCGCGCTCGCCCTGCAGCACGTGGATCATCATCGCGCTCTGGCCGTCTTTAAAGGTGGTGAATTCCTGCGCGCGCGCCACCGGAATGGTGGTGTTGCGCGGGATCACTTTCTCCACCAGACCGCCCATGGTTTCGAGGCCCAGCGACAGCGGGATCACGTCCAGCAGCAGCATGTCGCTGTCCGGCTTGTTGCCCACCAGAATGTCGGCCTGGATCGCGGCGCCGATGGCGACCACTTTATCCGGATCGATCGACGTCAGCGGCGTGCGGCCGAAGAAGGCGCCCACCTGCTCACGCACCAGCGGCACGCGGGTGGAACCGCCGACCATCACCGCTTCCAGCACCTCGTCGGCAGCGACGCCGGCGTCTTTCAGCGCGCGGCGGCAGGCCATCAGCGTGCGTTTCACCAGCGGGGCGATCAGCGCTTCGAACTGGGCGCGGGTCACCTCGCCCTGCCAGCCGGCCACCTCGACGCGCACGCTGTCGGCATCGCTCAACGCGATTTTAGCGGCGATGGCGGCGTCCAGCAGTTGGCGCTGCACGCCGTGGTCGCTGCGATCGGCCACGCCGGCCTGCTCGCGCAGCCAGTCGGCCAGCAGGTGATCGAAGTCGTCGCCGCCCAGCGCGGAATCGCCGCCCGTGGCCAGCACTTCGAACACGCCGCGGCTGAGGCGCAGAATGGAGATATCAAAGGTGCCGCCGCCCAGATCGTAAACCGCGATCACCCCTTCCTGGCCGGAGTCCAGCCCGTAGGCGATCGCCGCCGCGGTCGGTTCGTTCAGCAGGCGCAGGACGTGCAGGCCGGCCAGACGCGCCGCGTCTTTGGTGCCCTGGCGCTGCGCGTCGTCGAAGTAGGCGGGAACGGTGATCACCACGCCATCCAGCTCCCCTTCCAGCGCCGCTTGCGCGCGCGCGGACAGGGCCCGCAGGATATCGGCGGAGACGCCGACCGGGTTAACCGGACCGGCGGCGGTGACGATCAGCGGCAGGCCGTTGTCGCTGGCCTGGAATTGATACGGCAGGTTCGGGTAACGCTGCTGCACGTCCGCCAACGAGCGACCCATCATGCGCTTGATGGAGCTGACGGTATTGGCCGGATCCTGCGCCGCCTGTTGGCGCGCCTCCCAGCCGACGCGCTGCGCGTCCGCCTGATAATGCACCACCGAAGGCAGCAAATGGCGGCCCTGTTCGTCGGCCAGCGTTTCCGCTTGCCCGCTGCGCACCGTGGCGACCAGCGAGTTGGTGGTGCCTAAGTCGATGCCGGCGGCCAGACGTCGCTGGTGCGGCGCAGCGCTGAGGCCAGGCTCACTAATTTGTAATAAGGCCATGTTGAAGCTTCCACAATCAGAATCAGAAGGTGTTACTCAAAACCCAGCAGTTTTTCTTCGAGTTGTTCAACCTGTTGCTGGAGTTTGTCCAAAAAGCGCAGCTTGCGTACGGTGTCGGCGGCGTCCGACCACTGCTCGCCGTCCAGCTGCTGCAGCATCAGCGCGCTGCGCTGTTTGATGGAGGCGGCCAGCCGCGCGCCGAAATCGGCCAGCAGGCTTTCCGCCTCCGGCTTGCGCTCAATGGCGTCGAGCTCTTCGCGCAGTTCCAGCTGTTCCATCAGGAACGCGGTGTCGCGCATCGTATGCTGTTCGTTACCCAGATCGAAGCCGTGCAAAGATAGCATATACTCCGCGCGTTTTAACGGGTGCTTCAGCGTCTGGTAGGCTTCGTTGATGGTCGCCGCCTGCTGCAACGCCATCAGGCGTTCGCGCTCCGGCTGGTTGGCGAAACGATCGGGGTGAAATTGGCGCTGCAGATCCTGGAAGCGGGACGCAAGCAGGCTGCCGTCCACGGTGTAGCGAACTGGCAGCCCGAATAAAGTAAAGTAATCCATAGCGTGCTCTGGGCGTTAGCGGATGAAGTTCCCCCGCCGAAACGGGGGAGCACGATGGACTGTCAGACGTTGAAACTCTCGCCGCAGCCGCATTCGCTTGAGACGTTCGGGTTGTTGAACTTGAAGCCTTCGTTCAGGCCTTCCTTAACGAAATCAAGCTCGGTGCCGTCAAGGTAAACCAGGCTCTTGCCGTCGATGATCACCTTGATGCCTTTGTCTTCAAACACGATGTCGTCATCGTTGGCTTCGTCAACAAATTCCAGCACGTAGGCCATTCCGGAGCAGCCGGAAGTTCGCACTCCCAGACGCAGGCCGAGACCCTTGCCGCGGTTCGTCAAAAACGCCTGAACACGCTGCGCAGCGCTGTCGCTCATGGTAATAGACATCACAACCTCACACTTCAAATCAAAGCCCGGCGTGGCCGGGCCGACTCAGACAAATTACTCGGCGCTATGCTTGCTCTTATAGTCGGCAATCGCTGCTTTGATGGCGTCTTCAGCCAGGATCGAGCAGTGAATTTTGACCGGCGGCAATTCCAGCTCTTCGGCGATCTGGGTGTTTTTGATCGCTTCAGCCTGATCGAGCGACTTGCCCTTCATCCATTCGGTCACCAGCGAGCTGGAGGCGATGGCGGAACCGCAGCCGTAAGTTTTAAAGCGCGCGTCTTCGATGATGCCTTCATCGTTAACCTTGATTTGCAGCTTCATGACGTCGCCGCAAGCCGGCGCACCTACCATGCCGCTACCGACGGTAGGATCTTCGTTGTCAAAGGAACCCACGTTGCGCGGGTTTTCATAATGATCGATTACTTTTTCGCTGTAAGCCATGACCTTGCTCCTGAAACCTGAGAATTAATGATGCGCCCATTCGATGCTGTTGATGTCCACGCCCTGCTTGAACATCTCCCACAGCGGAGACAGATCGCGCAGACGGCCGATGGATTTACGCACCAGTTGAATGGTGTAGTCGATCTCTTCTTCCGTGGTGAAACGCCCCAGGGAGAAACGGATCGAGCTGTGCGCCAATTCATCGCTCATGCCCAGCGCGCGCAGCACGTAGGACGGCTCGAGGCTGGCGGAGGTACAGGCTGAACCGGAAGAAACGGCCAGGTCTTTCAGCGCCATGATCAGCGATTCGCCTTCAACGTAGTTGAAGCTGACGTTCAGGATGTTCGGTGCGCCGTGCTCCAGATCGCCGTTCAGATACACTTCTTCCATATCTTTCACGCCGTTCCACAGGCGATCGCGCAGGGTGCGCAGACGCGCCATCTCTTCGGTCATCTCTTCTTTGGCGATGCGGTAAGCTTCGCCCATGCCGACGATCTGGTGGACAGGCAGGGTGCCGGAACGCATGCCGCGCTCGTGACCGCCGCCGTGTACCTGCGCTTCGATGCGGATGCGCGGCTTGCGGCGCACGTACAGCGCGCCGATGCCTTTCGGGCCATAGATTTTGTGGCCGGAGAACGACATCAGGTCGACTTTCAGCTTGCTCAGATCGATAGGCAGTTTGCCCACGCTCTGGGTGGCGTCAACGTGGTAGATGATACCGCGCGCGCGGCACATTTCGCCGATCGCTTCGATGTCCTGCACCACGCCGATTTCGTTGTTGACGTGCATGATGGAGACCAGAATGGTGTCATCGCGCAGCGCCGCTTCGAGATCCTGCAGGCTGATGATGCCGTTGCTCTGCGGCGCCAGATAGGTCACTTCGAACCCTTCGCGCTCCAGCTGACGGCAGGTGTCCAGCACGGCTTTGTGTTCGGTTTTGCTGGTGATGATGTGCTTGCCTTTTTTCTGGTAGAAATTGGCAGCGCCTTTGATCGCCAGGTTGTCGGATTCGGTCGCCCCGGAGGTGAAGACGATTTCGCGCGGGTCGGCGCCCACCAGTTCGGCGATTTGGTTACGGGCGATGTCTACCGCCTCTTCCGCCTGCCAACCGAAACGGTGGGAACGGGAAGCCGGGTTGCCGAAAGTGCCGTCCAGGGTCAAAAACTGCATCATCTTCTCAGCAACGCGCGGGTCAACCGGCGTCGTTGCTGAGTAATCCAGATAAATCGGTAATTTCATTGCTCTTGTGCTCCGTACATCACTTCCAAAAACTAAAATAATTTCGCCAGCTGCTTATGCGCGCAGATTAACGTTGATAGTTTCTTGCGGACGACCGTTGGCCGTGCGGCGCGTATCGTTGTTTTGACGATCCGCCACCACCAGCACTTCCTGGTTGTTGACCAGTTCTGCCAGCGTAATGTTGTTCAGGAACCCGCTGATGCGCTCGCTCAGATCGCGCCACAGGGCGTGGGTCAAGCAGCGATCGCCGCCCTGACAGCCTTCTTTGCCCTGGCACCGGGTTGCATCTACCGATTCATCGACGGCAGTGATGACAGCGCCAACGGCGATCTCACCCGCGTCTTTACCCAGCAGATAACCACCGCCCGGGCCGCGCACGCTGGCCACCAGGCCATTCTTGCGCAGACGGGAGAATAATTGTTCCAGATAAGAGAGCGAAATACCCTGGCGTTCGGAAATGTCCGCCAGTGGCACCGGCCCTTCCTGGGAATGCAGCGCTACGTCGAGCATAGCGGTTACGGCATAACGGCCTTTGGATGTCAGTCTCATAGCTCAATGGTTACCTGTTGGTCAAATATGGCCGAAAGTCTGACATTCCTGAGTAAAACAGTCAACTATTTAACCTAGTAATTGACTCAAGTATTAGCACGTTTTGAACTTAGCAAGAACAAAGGTATATAAAATACATGTTATAACCTTTGGATAACTAATACTATTGTCACCCGCCGCTATGCCACATCAATTAATTACCTTGATGTTTATCCTGTTTCTCGATCGACGTCAGCATGCCGCGCAGGATATTCAGCTCCTGCCCTTCCGGGCGCGCGCGGGTGAACAGCCGACGCAGGCGGCTCATCACCTGGCCCGGATGGGACGGGCGAATAAAGCCGGTGCGCTGCAGCGTCTGCTCCAGGTGCTGATAGAAACGCTCGAGGTCATCCACCAGCGGATACGGCGTCTCTTCCAACTGCGGCGCGCCCGCCTGTTGGCGATCGAGGTAAGCCACGCGCACTTCATACGCCAGGATCTGCACCGCCATCGCCAGGTTCAGCGAGCTGTAGTCCGGGTTGGCCGGAATGGCGACGTGGTAGTGGCACTTCTGCAATTCATCGTTGGTCAGCCCGACGCGTTCGCGGCCGAACACCAGCGCCACCGGCGCGTGTTCGCCCTCGTGCACCGCGCGCACGCCGCATTCACGCGGCTCCAGCATCGGCCACGGCAAGGTGCGAGAACGGGCGCTGGTGCCCACCACCAGGCTACAGCCGGCGATGGCGTCATCGAGGGTGTCGACGATAGTGGCGTTGCCGATCACGTCACTGGCGCCGGCGGCCAGGGCGATGGCCTGAGAATCGGGTTTGATCAGCGGATTAACCAGATAAAGGTTGGTTAAACCCATGGTTTTCATGGCTCTGGCGGTCGAGCCCATGTTGCCGGTATGTGAAGTCTCTACCAGAACAATGCGGATATTGTGCAGCATACAAACTCTGAGCGTGGCGGAAAATCGCAGCATCTTAACACAGCCGTAGGCAATTTGCCGAACAGCTGCTATACTTCGCGCCGTTTCCTGTTCTTTAACATCCTAGTTGGAAGATACCCATGCATCCGATGCTGACTATCGCCGTGCGCGCTGCGCGCAAGGCCGGTAACCTGATTGCCAAAAACTACGAAACCCCGGACGCTGTAGAAGCGAGCCAGAAAGGGACCAATGACTTCGTCACCAACGTCGATCGCGATGCAGAGCATCTGATCATCGACGTCATCCGCAAGTCTTATCCGCAACACAGTATCGTGAGCGAAGAACGCGGTGAGCTGATCGGCGAAGATCGCGATGTGCAATGGGTGATCGATCCACTGGATGGCACTGCAAACTTCATCAAACGTTTCCCTCATTTCTCCGTTTCCATCGCCGTACGCATCAAAGGCCGTACTGAAGTGGCCGTGGTTTACGATCCGATGCGCAACGAACTGTTCACCGCCACTCGCGGCCAGGGCGCACAGCTCAACGGCTACCGCCTGCGCGGCACCAACGCCAAAGATCTGGATGGCACCATCCTGGCGACCGGCTTCCCGTTCAAGGTCAAACAGCACGCAACGCCTTACATCAACATCGTCGGCAAGCTGTTCACCCAGTGCGCAGACTTCCGCCGCACCGGTTCCGCGGCGCTGGATCTGGCCTATGTGGCCGCCGGCCGCGTAGACGGTTTCTTCGAAATCGGCCTGAAGCCGTGGGACTTCGCCGCGGGCGAACTGCTGGTGCGTGAAGCCGGCGGCCTGGTGACCGACTTCGTCGGCGGCCACAACCACTTTAGCTCCGGCAACGTGGTGGCAGGCAACCCGCGCGTAGTGAAAGCCATGCTGGCCACCATGCGTGAAGAACTGAGCGAAGCGCTGAAGCGTTAATCGCCAGAAGCGAATCGAAAAAAGCGCTGCCGATGCAGCGCTTTTTTTATGCCCGTTAGCGGGAGAAGGGACGGATGCCGCCGCCGAATTCCGGCTGCGCGCTGACGTACAGCAACAGCCCGGCGGCCAGCAGGATCAGGCCGCCGGCCAGCGCCAACGCCCCCCAGGCCACCGCGCTCCAGGCGGCGGGCGCGCGCGAACGGCTGAGGCGCACAGCCAGCCGGCGGCTGTAATGTACCAGCAGCGCCAGCATCGAGATGGTCAACGAGGTGCCGAACGCCATCGCCAGCGCGGAGATCACTCCCCAGCCGAACACGCCGATCACTTTGGAGAACAGCAGCACCAAAATCGCCCCCGAACAGGGGCGCATGCCCATCGCCAGCACGATGGCGGCCTGAGTGCGCCAGTCGCTTCCCGCCTGCAGCTCGCTGTCGCTCGGCAGATGCCGGTGGCCGCAGCCGCAATTGGCGCTGTGCACATGATCCGCCGCCAGCGGCGTCAGGCTGTTGATGCGCAGCGCCGGCGCCGGGCGCATCGCCTTGATCGCCGCAAACAGGCGTTTCAGCGCGCGCCAACTCAGCAGCACGCCAAGCAGCATCACCAGAATAAAGCTGCCCTTCTCCAGCCAGAAACTGCTTTGGTGCAGTTGGCGCGAAGAGAGCTGCAATACCACCAGCATCAGCGTGACCAGCGCGATCGCTACCCCACCCTGCACCAGCGAGGCGGCGAAGGTCAGCTTCAGGCTGCTTTTCAGCCGCGCCGGATGGGTAGCCAGGTAGGTGGCGATCACCACTTTGCCGTGGCCGGGGCCGAGCGCATGCAAGACGCCATAGCCGAGGCTGAACAGCATCAGCGCCAGCCCGGCCTGCTGCGGCGCGGCCTTCACCTGCTGCAACAGCCCCGCCATCTGCTGGTGCAGCGCTTTTTGCCACACCACGCTCTGCATCAGCAGCTGCGGCCAATAGTGCCACGCCAACAGCGCGGCGGCCGCCAGCGCCAGCGTGAACGGCAGCAGCGGCCACAGGCCGAAGGCCCAGTGGCGTCGGCTCGTCGTCGGTTGCGAGAGATTTAACGACATTGCAGCGTCACCCGCTGGGCGAACTGCTGCCCCAGGGCCAGGTCTTCGCCGGGCGAGTCGTTCTTGTCGAGCGACAGCGCATAGGCCTGCAGCGACGCATTCGGCTTCGGCGTCATCAGCTTGTAGCTGCACAGCTGCGCCATCTCCGGCGGCAGATGCAGCGCATTTTGGTCTTTATAGGTCATATCCACGAAATAAGTCGGATCGTAAGTAGAAAGTTCGAACGGTTTGCCCGCCAGCGGCTGCGGCTCGGCCAACGGCAGCACGAACTCCAGCACCGCCTGGTTGCCCTGGCGCGACAGGTGATATTCACTGGGCAAGTTCAGGTATTTCACCGGTTTGCCGTCGCGGTAAAGATCGGTGAAATAGTGCTGCCCCAGCACGTTGGCCATCACTTCCGCCGCCAGCTTTTTCCACACTTCCGAATCGCTCTTGGCGTTTTTCGCATCGTAGAGCAGATCCGCCGAGGTGATTTCATCCATCACCCACACCATTTTCAGGCCGACCAGCCGCTGGTCTTTGGCGACGAAGGTGGTGTTCATGTCGATAAAGCTGTGCGGATGAGCGATCGCACCGGCGCTGAACACGGCGCCGAAGGCAGCCAAAAGACGACGTAACTTCATCATTATCCTGTCTTACCTGCATTTGTTATAACGTAACACAAATAAATGCCTAACGGCCCGCCTCTCCCGGCGATATTTGTGACGAAAGTTGTAAGCCGAAGTAAAAGCCGCGCGGTAATCCTGCCGTCACAAAGCCTTTTGCTATGCTTAGGCATAATCGCAACCTTTTATGCCGGAAGGTGATAATGAGCCTGGACACCTCTCCCGTGCCCGAGCTCTCCGGACAACAACGGCGCTGCCATCTGCTGCTGATGCTGTACACGCCGGAGCCCGAGTTACAGCTGGAGACCCTAAGCCGAATCAACGGCGTCGCCCCCCCGATAACCCGGCAAGATATAGCCGAGGTGGCCAGTGAAATCCAGCGTTTCCATCACCTGGAGATCGCCGTCGATCCCGACCATGGCTACCAACTGCGGGGCAGCGTGCTCGACCAACGCCTGTGCCTGATCCACTGGCTGCGGCGGGCCCTGCGCTGTAGCCCGCGGTTTGTCGAAGACGATTTCGCCCCGCGCCTGCGGCAAGCGCTGGCGACCGATGCCGCCCCGGCGTCTGCGCTGACAGAGGCGATCGACGCCTGCGAGCCGCTGCTCAGCCGCCACTTCGATGCGCGCGACCGCCAATTCCTGCAGCATTACCTGCTCTACTACGCCTGGCAAAATCGCCTGCAGCAGCATCCGCGTTTCGACGCGGTTCAACGCGACTGGCTGCGGAAAAAGCCGGAACAGCAAGCCGCCGCCTGGCTGCATCAGGCCTGCAACCGGCTGTTTAACCAGCCGCCGCAGGCAGACGAGCGCGATTTTTTGGCGCTGACGTTTACCATGTTGAAAAATCACAGCTACCACAGCAACGACTCAGCGCAAGAGCGGAGATTGATGGTGGCGATCGACAGCATGGTCGAGCGCTTCCAGCAACTTTCCGGCATGGCCTTCAGCAGCAAGGCGGAGCTGGTCAGCCAGCTGTTCGCCCATCTGGCGCCGGCGCTGGAGCGCTGCCGTTTCGCCATCGGCATCGACAATATGCTGCTGGAAGAAGTGGTGCGCAAATACCCGCGGCTGATGCGCACCACGCAGGAAGCGCTGAAACCGCTGGAGCAGGAGTACGGCGTGCATTTTTCCAACGAGGAGGCGGGTCTGGTGGCCATCAGCTTCGGCGCCTGGCTGATGCAGGACAACGCGCTGCAGGAAAAGCAGGTGCTGCTGCTGACGCTGGACAACCCGCAGCTGGAAGAGGAAGTGGAATATCAGATCCGAGAGCTCACGCTGCTGCCGCTGAACATCAAGTACCTGCCGCTGAGCGACTATCTGCGCGGCGGAGCGCCGCAGGGCATCACGCTGGTGATCACCCCTTATGCGGCGGTGCACAGCGATCCGCACCCGCCGCTGATCTATACCGAACTACCGCTGGAAACCCGGCAGCGCCAGGCGATCCGCGCGCTGCTGGAAGCCCCTTAATCAGCGGCTGAGGCTGACCGCCGGCGGCCGGATAAACAAGGCCGGCACCGCGACCGCCGCCATCACCCAGAATACCCCGCCCTGCCAATGTTCGAACAGGAACCCGGCAATGACCGTCATGACGGCGATGCCGCCGCCCATCGCCAGCGCCGAATACACCGCCTGCAGTTGGATCACCTCTTGCCCCTGACGCGCGGCGATAAAGCGCATCGCCGCCAAATGGCAGACGGTGAAAGTGCCGCAGTGCAGGATCTGGATCAGCAGCAGCCAGCCCAGCTCGGTGCTGTAGGCCATCAGGCTCCAGCGCAACACGCCGCAGCAGGCGGAGAGCAACAGCAGGTTGCGCGCATTCCAGCGGCGGAACAGCACGTTGCTGCTGGCGAAAATAATCACCTCCGCCACCACGCCCAGCGACCACAGATAGCCGATGGTCGAGGCCGAATAGCCGGCCTCCTGCCAGTAAATGGAGCCGAAGCTGTAGTAGCCGGCGTGCGCCCCTTGCAGCAGCGTGACGCACAGCAGGAAGCGCCAGACCGGCCCTTCTTTCAGCAGCGCCCACAGCGAACGTTCGGTTCCGCTGCGCGCGCGCGCTTCGCCCTGCGGCATGACGCTCGGCTTCAACAGCATGCCCAGCAGCATCGCCAGCACGCTGAAGATCAGGCTGTAGAGAATGGCGTTATGGCCCCATACCGCTACCAGCTGCCCGGTCAGCGCCGAGCCGATGACGAACGCCAGCGAGCCCCACAGCCGCACCCGGCCGTAGTCCATACGGATCTGCTTTTGCCAGGTGGCGGCCAACGCATCGGTCAGCGGCACCAGCGGCGAGAAGAACAGGTTGAAACCCGCTATCACCAGCATCAGCCAACCCCAGCCGTTGCCGAAACAGAAACCGACCGCAAAGGCCAGGGTCAGCAGCGCCAGCAGGCGCAGGGCGGAGACTAAATGAGAGGGATCTTTAACGCGGGGCGCAATCAGTAAGCTGCCGAGGAAGCGGGCCACCAAGCCGGCGCCGAGCAGCATGCCGATGGTTTCGGGCGCGATGCCCTCGCCTTTCAGCCACACGCCCCAGAACGGTAAGAAGATGCCATAGGAAAAGAAGTAGGTGAAATAACTGAGCGCGAGCCAACGCGTGGATTGCAGAACCATGATCCCTCCGGAGTGAGGGCAATACTTTGACAGAGCTCACACCGCCCCGCAATCTTCATTCCACTTCAATGCGTTAGAGTGCCAGACAGCTCACAGTTTGCCGCGAGCGGCCACAAAAAAACCCGCCGCAGCGGGTTTTGTCGGGCGAAAGCGGGATTACGCGTAAACCGGCAGGCGGGCGCAGATATCCAGCACTTTCTTCTTGGTGCGTTCGATGGTGGCTTCATCGTTGATGTTGTCCAGCACATCACAGATCCAACCGGCCAGTTCGCGCACGTCGGCTTCTTTGAAGCCGCGACGGGTGACGGCCGGGGTGCCGATACGCACGCCGGAGGTGACGAACGGGCTTTTCGGATCGTTCGGCACGCTGTTTTTGTTGACGGTGATGTTGGCGCGGCCCAGGGCGGCGTCCGCTTCTTTACCGGTCAGGTTTTTGTCGACCAGATCCAGCAGGAACAGGTGGTTATGGGTGCCGCCGGAGACCACTTTGTAGCCGCGCTGCAGGAACACTTCCACCATCGCCTTGGCGTTGACCGCCACTTGCTGCTGGTAAACCTTGAACTCAGGCTCCATCGCTTCTTTCAGCGCCACCGCCTTGCCGGCGATCACGTGCATCAGCGGGCCACCCTGGCCGCCAGGGAACACGGCGGAGTTCAGCTTTTTGTACAGCTCTTCGTCGCCGCCCTTCGCCAGGATCAGACCGCCGCGCGGGCCCGCCAGGGTTTTGTGGGTGGTGGTGGTGACGATGTGCGCGTGCGGTACCGGGTTCGGGTAGACGCCGGCGGCGATCAGGCCCGCCACGTGCGCCATGTCGACGAACAGGTAAGCGCCGATGCTGTCGGCGATTTCGCGCATTTTGGCCCAGTCAACCACGCCGGAGTAAGCGGAGAAGCCGCCGATGATCATTTTCGGCTTGTGGGTTTGCGCCTGCTTGGCCAGATCGTCATAGTCGATTTGGCCTTTGTCGTCGATGCCGTAAGGCACCACGTTATACAGTTTGCCGGACAGGTTGACCGGGGAACCGTGGGTCAGGTGGCCGCCGTGCGCCAGGTTCATGCCCAGAATGGTGTCGCCCGGCTGCAGCAGCGCGGTGTACACGGCGAAGTTAGCCTGGGAACCGGAGTGCGGCTGCACGTTGGCGTAATCGGCGCCGAACAATTCTTTGGCGCGATCGATAGCCAGCTGCTCAACGATATCCACGTATTCGCAGCCGCCGTAGTAACGCTTGCCCGGATAGCCTTCAGCGTATTTGTTGGTCAGCTGGGAACCCTGAGCCTGCATCACGCGCGGGCTGGTGTAGTTCTCAGACGCGATCAGCTCGATGTGCTCTTCCTGACGCACCACTTCCTGCTCCATGGCACGCCACAGTTCCGCATCGTAATCGGCAATGTTCATTTCACGCTTTAACATCCGGCATCTCCTGACTTAAATCAGCTAACTAAAAAATCACCAAATAACTACCCGTTTGGGTTCTGGGTCACAGTGTAAACCGTTTCGCCCCACCGAAGATAGGTCTTGACAGAGGTTTTTACGCAAACGATTGGCATAAGGTGGCGCAAGGCTTTGATCCGCTAAACGCCGCCGTTTATCAACGGACATTTCCTCATGCGAACGATGCGCTTTTTTCATGTTCTGTGAGCGCGATCGACGCCCGAAGAACACCGCAACGAAAACAAGGGTATTTACAAGCGACGCGGAACCCAATAAGATGCATTTAAAATACATCATTACAATTATCGTCAAGATCCCAACCCAAGGAGCGCTTCCATGCTGGATAGCCAAACCATCGCCACCGTGAAATCCACCATTCCCCTGCTGGCTGCGACCGGGCCGAAGCTAACCGCCCACTTTTACGATCGCATGTTCGCGCACAACCCGGAATTGAAAGACATTTTCAACATGAGCAACCAGCGCAACGGCGATCAGCGTCAGGCGCTGTTCGACGCCATCTGCGCCTATGCCGCCAACATCGAGAACCTGGCGGCGCTGCTGCCGGCGGTGGAGCGCATCGCGCAGAAGCACACCAGCTTCAATATCCAGCCGGAGCAGTACAACATCGTCGGCGGTCACCTGCTGGCGACGCTGGACGAAATGTTCAGCCCGGGTCAGGAAGTCCTGGACGCCTGGGGCAAAGCCTACGGCGTGCTGGCCAACGTATTTATCCAGCGTGAAGAACAGATTTATCAGCAGAGTGAAACCGACAACGGCGGCTGGCGCGATCTGCGCGCGTTCCGCATCCTGAAGAAACAGCCGCAGAGCGACGTGATCTGCAGTTTCGTGCTGGCGCCGGTGGACGGCGGCCGGGTGGCGGACTTCAAACCGGGGCAGTATCTGGCGGTCTACATCAAGCACGACAGCCTGGAACATCAGGAAATTCGCCAGTACTCGCTGACCACCTCGCCGAACGGCGAGTTCTACCGCATCGCGGTGAAGCGCGAAGATCAGGGGAAAGTGTCCAACTACCTGCACCAGCAGGCGCAGGAAAGCGACGTGATCTACATCGCCCCGCCGCACGGCGATTTCTTCCTCGACGTGGCGCCGACCACGCCGGTGGCGCTGATCTCCGCCGGCGTCGGCCAAACCCCGATGCTCGGCATGCTCAACACCCTGCACGACAGCCAGCATCAGGCGCAGGTCCACTGGCTGCACGCGGCGGAAAACGGTGGCGTGCACGCCTTTGCCGATGAAGTGGCGGATATTGCCGGGCGCATGCCGAATCTGAGCCGCCATGTGTGGTACCGCGAGCCGGGCGCCGATGACGTGGAAGGCCACGACTACCACAGCCGCGGATTGATGGATTTGAGCGCGCTGCAAGGCAGCCTGGCCGATCCGCAGATGCACTATTACTTCTGCGGCCCGGTGGCCTTCATGCAGTTCGTGGGCAAACAGCTGCTGGAAATGGGCGTAGAGGCCGAACGCATCCACTACGAATGCTTCGGCCCGCATAAGGTGCTGTAATGCTTGCGGAGCGCGGCCGTCAGACCGCGCTCCCTCTTCATTTCGCCTGCAGTTGGCGCGCGTCCTGCACCTGCTGCACCGTCACCGGCGCCGCCTGGTTGCCCCAGCTTCCCCGCAGATAGCTCATCAGATCCGCCGCCTGCCGATCGTTCAACGCCCAGCCGTAAGCCGGCATGTCGAACGCCATCGCCTGCTGCGTGATCGGCGTATGCGCCCCCTCCAGCACCACCCGCAGCGCGGTCAGCGGATTGTCCGCCGTTACCGTGGCATTGCCCGCCAGCGCCGGAATGGCGAAGTCGGTGCCCTCCCCCTTGTTGCCGTGGCAGGTCGAGCAGTACATCGCGTAGGTCGCCTTGCCGCCCGGGTTATCCGCCTGCGCGGCAGGCGCAGCGGCTTTGGCGGCGGTTTCCGGCGCCAGGCTGCGCAGGTACACCGCGATGGCGTTCAGATCGCCGTCGCTGAGGTACTGCGTGCTGTGGGTCACCACCTCGCTCATCGGCCCGGCGACCGCCGCATGGCGGCTGCGGCCGGTTTTCAGCAGTGCCGTCACCTCTTCCGGCGGCAGGCCGCGCAGATTGGAGGCGTACCAGCCGTCCAGCTCGGCACCGCTCAGGAACACCGGCTCCTTACCGTCCAGCCCCTTCTCCTGCATCGCCCAGCCGCGCGGCGTGTGGCAACTGCCGCAATGGCCCGCGCCCTGCACCAGGTAGGCGCCGCGGTTCCACTCGGCGCTTTGTTGCGGATCCGCCTGATACGGCCGGTCGTCGTGGAACAGCTGGTTCCACACCGCCAGCGGCCAGCGCATCGACAGCGGCCAGCTGATGTCGCTGGCGCGGTTGGCCACGTTCTGCGCCGGCACTTCTTTCATCAGATAGTCATACAGCGCGCGCATGTCTTCCGCACTCATTTTGGCGTACGAGGTGTACGGCATCGCCGGGTAGAGCCGGTGGCCGTCTTTGGCTACCCCCTGGCGCATGGCGCGATCGAACTCTTCGAACGAATAGGCGCCGATGCCGTGCAGCTTGTCCGGCGTGATGTTGGTGGCGTAGATAGCCCCGAGCGGCGTCGGGAACTTCATGCCACCCGCCAATTCGGCGCCGCCCGGCGCGGTGTGGCAGGCGGTGCAGTCACCGGCTTTGGCGACGTATTCCCCGGCCGACATCGCCTGGGCCGAGCCGCCGGCCGCCAGCAGGCTCAGCAGGTACAGCGAACGCAGACTCATGCTCCCTCCTTGGCGGCAACCTTGCCGTAGGCCAGTTCATTCACCGCGCGCCACGCCTGATCGATCGCCGAGTTGGCGTACGGGCTCCAGTCGGCATCGGAGTTGGCGATAACGATCTTGCCGATCGGCTGCCGCGCCGTTTCGATGATTTTCGTGGCCTCGTCTTCGTCGTCAAACAGCCCGTTGAGGAAGTAGGAGTAACCGTGCGACCAGCGGTTGACGGTGATCGCCTGAATGTCGCGCTGATGGTCGAAACCGGCCTCGCCCAGCATGCCCTGCAACTGTTCGCGGATCATCTGCTCGTGCACCTCGAACGGCGTGCCCAGCAGCAGCGCGCGCCCTTTGCGCGACTGCTCGCGCGGGCTGAGGCCGCTGCCCGGCAGCGTCGGCACGTACACCATATGCAGGCCGATCGGCCGATCCGGATCGCGCGGGTGCTGATACCCGCCCATGCTCACAGGGTAATCCAGCTTCACGCGGCTGTACGGCGCGGCCGGCGAATAGATCTCGTGCACGCCCAGCTTGATGAACGGCTGCCAGTTGCGGATCACCACCTTGCTGTACACCAGCGGCGACTTGACGTTCTGTTTCAGCGCCTCCTGCTGCTCGTGCGACATCTCCGGCACCAGGTACGGGATCATCATGTTGTAGCCGGCCATCACCACCTGCCCGGCGCGCACCTTGGTCATCTTCTCGCCGGTCATGTAGGTGACTTCCACCTTGTCGCCAACGTTGGCCGCATGCAGCCCGGTGCTGTTCAAACGCAGCTTCACCGGCGATTCCGGCCGATCGAGCTGGCCGTAGTCGAATTTGGCCAGCACCACGTCGTTCATGTCTTTGCCGGCCGGCGCCACCGCCGGGATCAATTTGCGCACCATCAGGCGCGCCAGCGTGGCGTTGCCATCCGGGAAGTGGAACACGTAAGGATCGTCGAGATCCGCCTGCGACTCTTCGTCCAGCGGCGGCAGATTCATGCCGTCAAGGCCCGGCAGATCGCAGATGCGCGCATCGCTGCACGACGTGCCGTCGATGCCCACCGCCTGGAAATCGTTGGTGGTCTGCTGGAAATAACGGATCGCCAGCTCACTCAGGCCCACCTTCTCGCGCAGGAACTGGGTGTAGCTGTGGGTATCGAGCCACTCGACCTTCTGCTCCAGCGTCATCTCCGGCAGATAATCTTTCTTCACCGTATGCAGCGCGATCAACGCCTGGCGATCGCTTTCCGGCAGCGGGAAATCGCCGATGAACGCTTCATAAGAGCGGCCGTTGAGACGATCGCGCGGAATGTCGTCCGCCACCGTGCGGCCCGGATCGCCGCTCACCACCTTGTCGACGCCGAAGTTCTTGCGATCGAAGTAAACCCCGCGGCTCAGGTTCAGATCCGGGTAGAAGGTGGTGTCAAACGCCTGCTCCAGCCGATCGATATCGACGCCGAGATTGCGCAGCAGCCCCATCGCCACCGGGCTGAAGTTGGAGCGCGGCGACTGCAGCGATTCACTGCCGCCGTAGCCGAGCAGCATGCCGTCGTCGGTGTTGAATTCGTTGCGCTTGGCGTGGCCGCCGAAGTCGTCATGGTTGTCGATCAGCAAAATGCGCTGCTGCTCACCTTTCAGCTGCTGCCAGAAGCAGGCGGCCGCCAACCCGCTGATGCCGGCGCCGACCACCACCAGATCGAACTCTTCAACGGCGGGCACGCTGCCGAAATCAAAGGTTTTGCCGTCGCGCCCCAACTGGTGCGCATGCTCGAACGAGCCCGGATGGTTACCCCGCAGCCCGGTCAGCGCCGGCGGGTAGTACAGGGTTTGATTGGCGGTTTGCGGCGACGCGCGCAAGATTTGCAGCGGCGTCAACCCGGCGGCGATGGTGATCGCCACCCCGTTGAGAAAATCGCGTCGGGTAATACCCATATAGGCTTCCTTTCAATTTTTATTATCATCGGCCGGCCGGAGCCGGCCCGAAGGCCGCGCTATTGTGCGGATAATTATTGTAAAATCAATGTTTGAACATCACATGACGAATGGCGGTGTAATCCTCCAGCCCGTACATCGACATATCCTTGCCGTAGCCGGACAGTTTCTGGCCGCCGTGCGGCATTTCGCTCACCAGCATGAAGTGGGTGTTCACCCAGGTGCAGCCGTATTGCAGGCGGGCGCTTAAGCGATGCGCGCGGCCCACGTCGCGAGTCCACACGGACGACGCCAGCCCGTAGTTGGATTCGTTCGCCCAGGCCAGCACCTGCTCTTCGTCGTCAAACGGCGTCACCGTCACTACCGGGCCGAACACCTCGCGCTGCACGATTTCATCCTCCTGGCGCGCGCCGGCCAGCAGCGTCGGCTGGAAGTAGTAACCCGGCCCCTTCACCTTCTCGCCGCCGGTCACCACCTGCACGTGCGGCAACGCTTTGGCGCGCTCGACAAAACCGGCGACCCGCTCCAGATGCTGGGCGGTAATCAATGGCCCCAGCTCGGTGCTCTCGTCGTCCGGCGCACCGATCTTCAGGCTGGCCACCGCCTCGCCCAGCCGCTTCACCAGCTCGGGATAAATGCTTTTCTGCGCGTAGATGCGGCAGGCGGCGGTGCAATCCTGCCCGGCGTTGTAGAAACCGAAGCCGCGAATGCCGTCCACCACCTGCTGCAGATCGGCATCGTCAAACACCAGCACCGGCGCCTTGCCGCCCAGCTCCATATGGGTGCGCTTAATGCCGGCGGCGGTGTGGGCGATGATGTGCTCGCCGGTGGCGATCGAGCCGGTCAGCGACACCATGCGCACCTTGTCATGCCCGGTCAGCCGATCGCCGACGCCGGCACCGCGGCCGAACAGCACGTTGAGCACGCCCGGCGGGAACAGCCCGGCGGCCAGTTCGGCCAGTTTAAAGGTGGTCAGCGGCGTCTGCTCGGAAGGCTTGATCACCACGCAGTTGCCCGCCGCCAGCGCCGGCGCCAGTTTCCAGGCCGCCATCATCAGCGGGTAGTTCCACGGCGCGATCGAAGCCACCACGCCGAGCGGATCGCGGCGGATCATCGAGGTATGCCCGGCCAGATACTCGCCGGCCGCCATGCCGGTCAGGCAGCGGCTGGCCCCGGCGAAGAAGCGAAACACGTCGGCCACCGCCGGCAGTTCGTCGTTCAACACGCAGTGATAAGGCTTGCCGCAGTTGAGCGACTCCAGCCTGGCGAAGGTCTCGGCATGCGCATCGATCAGATCCGCCAGCTTGAGCAGATGCTCGGCGCGCTCTTTCGGCGTGGTTTGCCCCCAGGCGGCGAACGCGGCGTCCGCCGCCAGCACCGCGCGATCGACCTGCTCCGGGCTGGCCTCCGCCACCTGCGCGATCACTTCGCCGGTCGCCGGGTTATACACCGGCTGGGTCGCGCCCTGGCCGTTCACCAGTTGGCCGTCAATCAACAGTTGGCTTTGCATAGGGTTATCCTTTTATCAGAGGTCGGGTAAGGAAATTATTTGCCGCTGCCGGCGACGCTTTCCCCACCTTTGGTCAGGTAGTAAGCGCCGAGGATCGGCAGCATGGTCAACAGCATTACCGACAGCGCCACCACGTTGGTGATCGGCACATCGCGCGGGCGACCGAGCTGGTTCAGCAGCCACAGCGGCAGCGTGCGCTCGTGGCCGGCGGTAAAGGTGGTCACGATGATTTCATCGAAAGACAGCGCGAACGCCAGCATGCCCCCGGCCAGCAGCGCCGAGCCGAGGTTCGGCAAGATCACGTAACGGAAGGTTTGCCAGCCGTCGGCGCCGAGATCCATCGACGCTTCGATCAGGCTGTACGAGGTGCGGCGGAACCGGGCGATGACGTTGTTGAACACGATCACCACGCAGAACGTCGCATGGCCGACGACGATAGTCAGGATGCCCGGCTCGATGTTCAGCGCCTTGAACGCCGCCAGCAGCGCCAGACCGGTGACGATCCCCGGCAGCGCGATCGGCAGCAGCAACAGCAGCGAAATGCTGTCCTTGCCGAAGAAATCGCGCCGATACAGCGCCGCCGCCGCCAGGGTGCCGAGCACCAGCGCGATGGCGGTCGCCAGGCAGGCGATCTGCGCCGACAGCAGCACCGCATCGAGGATATCCTGCCGCCCGGCGGCAACGTTGAACCAGTGCAGCGTGAACCCCTTCGGCGGGAAGCTGAAAGCGGCATCCTCGGTGTTGAAGGCGTAGATGGCGATGATCGCCAACGGGAAATGCAGGAAGACAAGTCCGCCCCAGGCGGCCAGCTTCAGCCCTAAGGGCGCGCGTTCAGAGTGCATCGAAAGCCCCCAGACGTTTGACGATGGAAAGATAGATGGCGATCAGGACGATCGGCACCAGCGTAAAGGCCGCGGCCATCGGCATATTGCCGATCGCACCCTGCTGGGCGTACACCATGCTGCCGATGAAATAGCCCGGCGGCCCCACCAGCTGCGGCACGATAAAGTCGCCCAGCGTCAGCGAAAAGGTGAAGATCGACCCGGCGGCGATGCCCGGCACCGCCAGCGGCAAAATGACGTGGCGGAAGGTCTGCGCCGGCCGGGCGCCCAGATCCGCCGAGGCGTGCAACAGCGAGGGCGGCAGGCGCTCCAGCGCCGCCTGGATCGGCAGGATCATGAACGGTAGCCAGATATAGACGAACACCAGAAAACGCCCCAGCCCCGAGGTCGACAGCGTGTTGCCGCCGACGCCGGGCACCGTCAGCAGCGAAGCCAACAGCGGCTCCAGCCCCAGGTGCTGCAGGAACCACTGCGCCACGCCGTCTTTCGCCAGCAGCAGGGTCCAGGCGTAGGCTTTAACGATATAGCTGGCCCACATCGGCATCATCACCGCGATGTAAAAGAACGCCTTGACGCGGCCGCTGGTGTAGCGCGCCATGTAATAGGCGATCGGGAACGCCAGCACCGCGCTGGCCAGCGACACCAGCACCGCCATGGTCAGCGTGCGCAGGATGATGTCGTAGTTGGCCGGGTTGAACAGCGCCGCCAGGTTGGCGAAGGTCAGATCCGGCGTCACCGCCATGGTGAAATCGTCAAAGGTGTAAAACCCTTGCCACAGCAGCGTCAGCAGCGAACCGAGGTACACCGCGCCGAACCACAGCAGCGGCGGCACCAACAGCAAAAGCAGATACAGCGTCGGCCGGCGATAGAGCCAGGTCGACAGCGCGCGCACGGTACCGCCGCGCGCCGAGGGGGAATCGATGCTCATGTCCATCTCACCTCTCCTCCAGCAGCGGCACCATCGCCGCGCGCGGCCAGCAGGCGACGATCGGCTGGCCGATCTGCCGCTGTTGCCCTTCGGCGAGCCACTGCGGATTGGCCTGGCTGACCAGCAGCTTTTCGCCGCCATGCAGCGCGATTTCATACCGCGTGGCCGCGCCCTGGTAATGGATTTCCTGCAGCGTGCCCTGCACCTGGATCTCGTCCTGCGCCGCGCCGCCCAGCTCCAGCAGGCGGATGTGTTCCGGCCGGATCGAGAAGGTTCGGCTTTCGCCGAGCAGGCGCTGCGCCAGCTCGCTGCACACCACGTTGGAGGTGCCGACAAATTCGGCGACGAACGGCGTCTTAGGCCGCATGTAAAGCTCGCGCGGCGTATCCACCTGTTCGATGCGGCCGTTATTGAACACCGCCACCCGATCGGACATCGACAGCGCTTCGCTTTGATCGTGGGTGACAAAGATAAAGGTGATGCCCAGCTGGCGCTGCAGCTTCTTCAGCTCGCCCTGCATCTGCTCGCGCAGCTTGAGATCCAGCGCGCCGAGCGGTTCGTCCAGCAGTAGCACCCGCGGCCGATTGACCAGCGCGCGCGCCAACGCCACGCGCTGCCGCTGGCCGCCCGACAGGTGCGCCGGTTTGCGTTCGGCAACGAAACCGAGCGCCACGCTCTCCAGCGCCTCTTGCGCCCGCGCCAGCCGCTCGCGTTTGGCGACGCCCTTCACCATCAGGCCGTAGGCGACGTTTTCCAGCACCGACATGTGCGGGAACAGCGCGTAATCCTGAAACACCGTATTCACGTCGCGCTGGTACGGCGGCAGGTTGGCGGCTTCCTGGCCGTGGATGCGAATCGAGCCGGAAGAGAGCTGTTCAAAGCCGGCGATCAGGCGTAGGCAGGTGGTTTTACCCGAGCCGGACGGCCCGAGCATGGAGAAGAATTCCCCGTCCTGAATGTCGATGGATACCCGATCCACGGCGCGAACATCGCCGAAAGTCCGCGAAACATCGATGAATTGCACGGCAATGGTCATTTTCTGTGCTCCATACTGATGTAGTTCGGGCGCAGCGGGCTGCGCCCCGCGGCTTAGCGGCCGCCCATGATGGCGATGTAATCCTGGGTCCAGCGGCTGTACGGCACGAACTTGCCGCCCTGCGCCTGCGGCGTTTTCCAGAAGGCGATTTTGTCGAACTGGTTGAAGCCGTTGGTTTCGCAGCCCTTCTCACCCAGCAGCGCGCTGGCCTTGCAGCCCGCCGGCGAAGCCGGCACCGACCCGAACCAGGCCGCCACGTCGCCCTGCACCTTCGGCTCCAGCGACCAGTTCATCCACTGGTAGGCGCAGCTCGGGTGCTTGGCGTCGGCATGCAGCATGGTGGTGTCCGCCCAGCCGGTCACGCCCTCTTTCGGGAACACGGTGGCGATCGGCTGCCCCTCGCCCTTCAGGGCGTTGGCCTGATACGGCCAGGCGCTGGAGGCCACCACGCCTTCGTTTTTAAAGTCGCTCATCTGCACCGAGGTGTCGTGCCAGTAGCGGTGGATCAGCGCGTGCTGGCTGCGCAGCAGCTTCAGCGCCGCCTGATACTGCTCTTCGTTGAGCTGGTATGGATCGCTGATGCCGAGCTGCGGCTGGGTGGCCTTCAGGAACAGCGCCGCGTCGGCGATGTAGATCGGGCCGTCGTAAGCCTGCACCCGGCCCTGGTTGCTCTTGCCGTCCGGCAGGTTCTGCTGCTGGAAGATCACCGCCCAGCTGTCCGGCGGCGTCGGGAAGGTTTTGGTGTTGTACATCAGCAGGTTCGGCCCCCACTGGTACGGCGTGCCGTAGGTTTTGCCGTCCACGGTGTACCAGGCGCCGTTCAGCAGGCGCGGATCGATGTTCTTCCAGTTCGGGATCAGCGCGGTGTTGATCGGCTGCACCCGCTTGCCGAAGATCAGGCGCAGCGAGGCGTCGCCGGAGGCGGTCACCAGATCGTAGCCGCCCTTGGCCATCAGGCTGACCATTTCATCAGAGGTGGCGGCGGTCTTCACGTTCACCGCACAGCCGGTTTGCTTCTCAAACTGGGTGACCCAGTCGTAGTTTTTGTCGGACTGGCCGCGTTCGATGTAGCCGGGCCAGGCGATGATATCCAGCCGGCCTTCGCCTTTGCCCAGCGTCTGCGGCAGATCGGCCGCCTGGGCCAGGCCGCACAGCACGGTGAGACAGAGCGCGGAGACGGTGGTGGTGACTGCGGTAGTTTTTCCCATCGTAATTACCCCTGTGTTGCTTATCGGTATGCGGCAGGGAACGGCTGCCGCCTGATTTTTCTTGATATAACCGTTAGAAGCCGGCTTTGAACTTCGCCATTACGTGCCTGACAACGCTGTAATCCTGCAGCGAATCGCTGGACAGATCCTTGCCGTAGCCGGAGCGTTTCAGGCCGCCGTGCGGCATCTCGCTCGCCAAGGTGAAATGGGTGTTGATCCAGGTGCTGCCGTACTGCAGATGGGCGGCGATGTGCAGCGCCCGATCGATATTTTGCGTCCACACCGACGAAGCCAGCCCGTATTCCGAGTCGTTGGCCCACGCCACCGCCTGCTCCAGGTGTTCGAAGCGCGTGACGCTGACCACCGGGCCAAACACCTCGCGCTGCACGATTTCGTCGCTTTGCAGGCAGCCCGCCAGCAGGGTCGGCTGGTAGTAGAACCCCGGCCCGGAGTGGGCCGCGGCGCCGGTGATCAATTCGATATGCGGTTGGCTGAGCGCCCGCTCGACGAAGCTGGCGACGCGATCGCGCTGGCGGGCACTGATTAACGGGCCGATCTCATTGTCCTGATCGCGCTTGCGGGCGAAACGCAGGCTGGCGACCGCCTCGCCCAGCGCGTCCACCAGCTTGGGATAGATGCCCGCCTGCGCGTAGATGCGGCAGGCGGCGGTGCAGTCCTGGCCGGCGTTGTAATAGCCGTAGGTGCGAATGCCGTTGACCACTTCGTCGAGATCGGCGTCGTCGCAGACGATCACCGGCGCCTTGCCCCCCAGTTCCAGGTGGGTGCGCTTGACGCTTTTGGCCGCCGCCTGAAGAATTTTTTGCCCGGTGACGATATCACCGGTGACCGATACCAGCCGCACCTGCGGGTGCCCCACCAGCTGGCTGCCGACCCCTTCCCCGCCGCCGTAGACGATATTCAGCACGCCCGGCGGCAGGATCTCCTGCAGCGCCGGCACCAGCGCCAGAATGGTCAGCGGCGTATGTTCGGAGGGTTTGAACACCACGGTATTGCCCGCCGCCAGCGCCGGCGCGATCTTCCACGCCGCCATCATCAGCGGATAGTTCCAGGGGGCGATCGAGGCCACCACGCCGATCGGATCGCGGCGGATCATCGAGGTGTGGCCCGGCACATACTCGCCGGCCAGCTGCCCTTGCTGCGTGCGCACCGCGCCGGCGAAGAAGCGGAACACGTCGACCGCCGCCGGCAGATCGTCATTGAGCGCCTGATGCAGCGGTTTGCCGCAGTTGAGGGCTTCCAGCTGCGCCAGCTGCGGCGCCTGCCGCTCGATGGCGTCGGCGATGCGCAGCAACAGGGCGGCGCGCTGGGCCGGCGTGGTGCGCGACCAGTGACCAAACGCCTGCTGCGCGGCTTTCACCGCGCTGCCGACCTGCGCCGAAGAGGCTTCGGTCAGGACGATCAGCGTCTCGCCGTTGGCCGGATTGACGATGCATTCCTGCTGGCCTTCGCCGTCGATAAGCTGACCGTTAATGAACTGCTGACAGGACAAACCTGAGAGAACCTGCACATCTGCCATCGCCTGACGCCCCTAAGTGACAAAAACGTTAACCAAATGTGAATAAGTTAGTTTTAATCAGCCTAAGCGAGCCTCTGGCGGGCAACAAATTCTAAATACTGAACGCCGCGTTCGATTAAATCGAATGCTTAAGCCCGGCGGCGTGTTTGCTGCCGTTCTCGCGCGCGATGGTAAGGAACGGCGTCACCAGCTCCGGCCGCGCGCTGCCGCGCCGCCACGCCAACCCGATGTCCAGCGGCTCCAGCAGATCGTCCAGCTTGCGCGCCTCGATCATGTTGCCCTCGAGCGACCAGGCGCGGTACGCCATGTCCGGCTGGATGGAGACCCCCATCCCCGCCGCCACCAGGCTGCGCACCGCCTCGGTCGAGGCGGTCTTCATGGCGATCTCCGGCTTCAGCCCGGCGCGCGCCCAAATGCGCCGCGCGTGCACGTCCATTTCATCGGCGTTGAGCTGGATCAGCGGCTGTTTGGCCACGTCCGCCAGGCTGATACTCTCGTGCTCCAGCAGCGGGTGCAGCGGCGGCAACCACAGGCGATACGGCGAGTGCATCAGCACCTCGGTCTGCAGCGCGTCGCGGTCTTCGATGTTCGACAGGATCAGCACGCCGATGTCGATCTCGCCGCTGACCAGCAGATGCTCGATATACGGGCGCTCGTCTTCAACCACCTGCACGGTGACGTTGGGATAGGCCGATTTAAAGCGCGTGAGCAGCTCCACCAGGAAGTAGCCGGCCACCAGGCTGGTGACGCCGACGGTCAGCTTGCCGGTCAGGCTTTCGGTGCCGATCTGCAGGCTGCGCTTGGCGTTGTCCACCGTCGCCAGGATCAGATACGACTGGCGCAGAAACTGATGCCCCTGATGGGTCAGCGTCATGCCCTTGGCGTGGCGATCGAACAGCCGCACGCCGATCTCGGTTTCCAACTGCTGGATCGCCAGCGTCAGCGAAGACTGGGAGACAAACACCGCCTGGGCGCCGGCGGAGATCGACCCGGTTTCCGCCACCGCGATGAAGTGGCGGATTTGGCGTAACGTCATCATCCCCATCGCCTTTCAAGCCGCTGCGTTGTTGTCTGCGTTCTATTACGTGGCCCATCCGTGGGCCACGCCCTAACGGGCCGCTGCAAGCAGCGTTCAAATCTGCTCCCGGCAGATTTGTCCCCCCAGTCACTTACTTGAGTAAGCTCCTGGGGATGCACGCCCTTGCCGCCTAGCCGCAACTTGAAATTCATTGGGGATCACCTCAATCAAGATTGTTAGATTGATTGTAGATCCCGCGAAAAAAGCGATCGGGAAAAGTGTCAAAAACGCGATAGCGTTCGCTTTTTTAGAATGCTAATGGTGAAAATAACCAGAATTGTGGAGAAGTCGGGAGATGTTCACTGAGGTGTGGGGCGTAGCGAGCGCCGGCCAGATTGGGCACGGCCAGCGCGCAGGGCCCGGAGCGTACACGCAGTACGTGAGGAGACCGAGCACTGCCCAGGCTCAAGCTGGCGGTGCTCGGTAGACGATCACATTAAATCGCTTCTTCGTCCTGCTCGCCGGTACGAATGCGCACCACGCGCGCCACGTCGAAGACGAAGATTTTGCCGTCGCCGATCTTGCCGGTCTGCGCGGTCTGCATGATGGTTTCCACGCAGGTGTCGACGATGTCGTCGGCAACCACGATCTCGATCTTCACCTTGGGCAGAAAGTCGACCATGTACTCGGCGCCGCGGTACAGCTCGGTATGGCCCTTCTGGCGGCCGAAGCCTTTCACTTCGGTGACCGTCATGCCGGTGATGCCCACTTCGGCCAGCGCTTCGCGGACGTCATCCAGTTTGAACGGCTTGATAATCGCGTCGATCTTTTTCATCTTCTTTCCTTTTACCAATTTTTGCGGCCAAAACCGGATGTGATGGGGTAGCGGCGGTCTTTGCCGAAGTTACGGGCGGTGATACGCGGCCCGACGGCGGCCTGACGCCGCTTGTATTCGTTGATGTCCACCAGGCGGATCACCTTGCGCACGATCGCTTCGTCGAACCCTTCGGCCACCAGATCGGCAACCGATTTGTCGCGCTCAACGTAGCCTTCCAGGATCGCGTCCAGGATATCGTATGGCGGCAGGCTGTCCTGATCGACCTGATCCGGCGCCAGCTCGGCGGACGGCGGACGATCGATCACCCGCTGCGGGATCACGTAGGAGACGGTGTTGCGGTATTCGGACAGCTTGAACACCAGCGTTTTCGGCACGTCTTTCAACACGTCGAAACCGCCGGCCATATCGCCGTACAGCGTGGCGTAACCGACCGCCATTTCGCTCTTGTTGCCGGTGGTCAGCACGATGCTGCGGCGTTTGTTGGACAGCGCCATCAGCACCACCCCGCGGCAACGCGCCTGCAGGTTTTCTTCGGTGGTGTCGCACTCGGTGCCGGCGAACATCGGCGACAGCTGGCCCATAAAGGCGTCGAACATCGGTTCGATGGAGACGATATCGAACTCCACGCCGAGGATTTCCGCCTCTTCCTTGGCGTCGGCGATGCTGATATCCGCGGTATAGCGGAACGGCATCATCAGCGCCTGCACCTTGTCTTTGCCCAGCGCATCCACGGCGATCGCCAGCGTCAGCGCCGAGTCGATGCCGCCGGACAGGCCGAGCACCGCGCCTTTGAAGCCATTTTTGGTCACGTAGTCGCGCACCGCCAACACCAGCGCCTGGTACACCTGCGCCAGCTGCGGCAGCTCGGCGGCCGGATCGGCCATCGGCACCACGGCCAGCTCGTTGAATTCCAGGCGGGTCACCTGCTCGTCGAAGGCCGCCAGACGGTGGGTCATGGTGCCGGCGGCGTCGAAGACCTTGGAACAGCCGTCGAAGATCAGCTCATCCTGGCCGCCGACCTGATTGAGGTACACCAGCGGCAGCTGGGTGCGCTGGCAGTGGCCGGCCATCAGCGTTTTGCGGATATACGGCTTTTCGCGGTTATACGGCGAGGCGTTGATCGACAGGATAATTTCCGCGCCGGCCGCCTTGGCGGCGTCAATCGGCTCAGGGAACCACAGATCTTCGCAAATCAGCAGCCCCAGACGGTAGCCTTTCAGTTCCACCACGCAGGTGTCGTTGCCGGCGTGGAAATAGCGCTTCTCATCGAACACGCCGTAGTTCGGCAGCTGCTGTTTAAAGTAGCGGGTCAGCAGGCGGCCTTCGGCAAACAGCGACAGCGCGTTATACAGCTTGTCGCCTTCGCGCCACGGGTGGCCGACCAGGATCGCCGTCTCGGCGGAGGCCTGCTGCAAACGCAGCAGCTGCGCGTCGCAGCGCTGATAGAAATCATTGCGATACAGCAGATCTTCCGGCGGGTAGCCGGACAGCGCCAGTTCGCTGAACATGACCAGATCGGCTCCCGCCTTCTGCTGCTCCTGCACGATTTGCAACATGCGTTCGGTGTTGCCTTCAATGTCGCCGACCAGCAGGTTCAGCTGGGCCAGGGCGATGGAAAGTGATCTGCTCATTTGTGTACGATCCCGCTTAATACGTTCCATGGTGCTCTACGCCGGGCGCGCCGCGGCAAAGAGAACGGAGTGTAAATCATTCCGCCGGATTTGTTGAGAACCTGCGTGGCAGGCACCGGCGGCAAACTGTCATTCTTTAAAATCGTTGGCGTCCAGCTCGTGGCGCGACAGCAATTTGTAAAACTCGGTGCGGTTGCGGCCCGCCATGCGCGCGGCCTGGGTCACGTTGCCCTTGGTGATCTGCAGCAGCTTGCGCAGGTAGTGCAATTCGAACTGGTTGCGCGCTTCGGCGAAGGTCGGCAGCGCGGTGTTTTCCCCTTCCAGCGCCTGCTCCACCAGCGCTTCGCCGATCACCGGCGCCGAGGTCAGCGCCACGCACTGCTCGATGACGTTGACCAGCTGGCGCACGTTGCCCGGCCAGCTGGCGGTCATCAGCCGCTTCATGGCGTCGGTCGAGAAGCTGCGCACGAACGGCTTGTGCCGCTGGGCCGCTTCGCGCAACAGGTGGTTGGCCAGCAGCGGGATATCTTCGGCGCGTTCGTTGAGCGCCGGGATCTTCAGGTTCACCACGTTGAGGCGATAGTAGAGATCTTCGCGGAACTCGTTCTTCGCCATCGCCTTTTGCAGATCGCGGTGGGTGGCGGAGATGATGCGCACGTCAATGTCCAGATCGCGGTTGCTGCCCAGCGGCCGCACCTTGCGCTCCTGCAGCACGCGCAGCAACTTCACCTGCAGCGACAGCGGCATATCGCCGATCTCGTCGAGGAACAGCGTGCCGCCCGCCGCCGCCTGGAACAGCCCTTCACGGCTGCTGACCGCGCCGGTAAAGGCGCCCTTGGCGTGGCCGAACAGTTCGGACTCCAGCAGCTGCTCCGGCAGCGCGCCGCAGTTGATGGCGATGAACGCCTTGCCGGCGCGCGGGCTGGCGGCGTGGATCGCCTGCGCCACCACCTCTTTGCCGGTGCCGCTCTGGCCGTTGATCAAGACGCTGACGTCGGACTGCGCCACCATTTTCACCTGCTCCAGCAGGCGCAGCATCAGCGGGCTGCGGGTGACGATATCTTCGCGCCAGGCGTCGTCGCCGGCCGGGGTGGCCGACAGCGCGAGCGCTTCGTCGATCGCCTTGTACAGCGCATCGCGATCCACCGGTTTGGTGAGGAAGCTGAACACCCCCTGCTGGGTGGCGGCCACCGCATCGGGAATCGAACCGTGCGCGGTGAGAATGATCACCGGCATGCCCGGCTGATGCTTTTGGATCTCGGCGAACAGCGCCATGCCGTCCATCTCGTCCATACGCAGATCGCTGATCACCAGATCGATCTGTTCGCGCGCCAGCAGGCGCAGCGCTTCCTGGCCGCTTTCGGCGGTGGTGACGTGAAAACCTTCGCTGGTCAGACGCATGCCCAGCAACTTCAGCAGGCTGGGATCGTCGTCAACCAAGAGCAGGTTGGCCGGTTTGCGTGCGGTCATTGCGCGTGAGACTCCTTATTGGCAGGGGGCGGCGTATAGGTGTCTTCCGGTTCAACCGGCAGCGCGGTGCCTTTTTCCGGTTCGTCCTGCGGCTCCGCCCCTTTGGCGGCCGCGCCGTTTTTACCGGCGGCTTCGCCCTTTTGCGAGCCTGTGTTGTTTTCCGGGATTTCCCCTTGCAGCTGCTTGCGCGAAGAGAGCTGGCGCTCGATGTCGGTCAGGTTTTCCAGCTTGCGCGAGGTGTCCTGCAGCTGCGATTGCAAACGCGCCTGGCTCTGGCGCAGCGAATCGATCTGGCTGTCGCTGCTCTCCTGCAGATGCTGATAGCGCGCTTTTTCATCGAACAGCGTGATCTGCAGCATCTGCTGTTGGCGCCACAGCTGCGTCAGCGGCCGCAACGAGCCGGGGAACTCCATTCGGTAGCTGTTGATCCTGTCGATCATCTGGCGGCGCTCGCCGGAAGTCGGCTGCGCGCTGCCCAGCAGGATGCTCTGTTTGAAAACGCCGGACCAGCTGTCGCCAGGCACCGTTTTCGCCAGCGCGCGCGCCTGGGTCGACCCGATGCGATCGGCGCAGTCCATCGCGCGCAGCCAGTAGAGCGCGTTATCCAGCGCGTCCTTGTCGTCCAACTGCCACAGGGTATCGCAAGCCGCGGTGCGGTAATCGATCACCTTGGTATCCGGGATCGCCTCTTGCTGCTGAGCGTTCAGGCCGCCGCTGACGGCGCGATCGACGCAGCCCGCCAGCAACAGCGGCATAAAGAAGACGGCGCCCAACCAGCCGATCGGGCGTTTGCCGAGCGGCGTCCTGTGCGTGGCACGCGGTGAACCTTCGGTCTGTGAAAGACGAAGGCGCTTAGACCATGTGTACATTATTTATTCATTCTCGGCGGTTAACGGCAATTCAATGCGGAAGCAGACGTCTGCACCGGCGACCGTCGCCAGTTGCAGCTCACCGCGCATGCGACGGATACAGTCCTGAGCGATGCTCAACCCCAGTCCGCTTCCTTTTACCGCCCCTTTTCGCTGGTGACTACCCTGGAAAAAAGGCTCGAAAATCATGGCTCTTTCAGCCTCGGGGATCGGCGTGCCGGTATTGGCGACGTCGATTTGCACCCGTTGTCCAACCTGACGGCTGCGGATCCAAATGTTACCGGATTCCTTGCCGTAGTGCACCGCATTGGAATAGAGATTATCCAGCACGCGCATTAATAGCGTAGGCTCTGCCCAGCAGATTTCCGCCCCCAGCGCAATTTCGGTGGAAATCATCTTCGCCCGCGCCGGCAAACTGTGCGCGGCGACCACCAAATCGACCATTTCGCGCAGCTCGACGTTCTCATGTGCCGCCGGGCCATCGGCCAGTTTGCGGTTGTAATCCAGCAGCTGTTCAATCAGCTGCTGCAGATGGCGGCTGCTGTTGTCGAGGATCGTCACCACCTCTTTCTGATCGGAAGTCAGCGGCCCCGCCACCTCGTCGGCCAGCAGCTCGGTGCCTTCGCGCATGCTGGCCAGCGGCGTTTTCAGCTCGTGCGAAATATGGCGCAAAAACTCGTGGCGCTGCGATTCCAGCCACGCCAGCCGCTCGCTCAGCCAGATAATGCGCTGCGCCAGGGAACGCAGCTCGCGCGGCCCTTTGAACGACGCGGTGCTGCCCAGCGCGCGCCCTTCCCCCAGACGGTTGATCATCCGCTCCACGGCCTTGACCGGACCGATGATCATGCGGGTGAACAGCACCACCAGCAGCACGCTGACCAGGAACAGCAGCAGCGCCTGCCAGCCGAAGAACTGGCCCCGTTCGGCGATGGCCTGCTGCAGCTGCTGGCCACGCGAGAACACCACCGCGCGCGTGGCCTGCACCATTTCGGCGTTGGAGCGCGAGAACGACTCGAGCAAGGCGGAAGCCTCTTGATCCGGCCCGCTGTTATGGCATTTGATCGCCGCCAGCTGGGTCAGCAGCTGGCGCAACGTTTGATAATAGCGCTCGTCCGGCAGAATCGGCGCATGGGCGTCCAGCATCTGCGAATACTGCTTGCGCTGGTTCTGATACAGCTTTTGCAGCGTGGGATCGACCAGCACGCAGTACTGACGATAGCTGCGCTCCATCTCCAGCGCCACGCTGGTCATCGCCTCGCTGCGCCGCGCGTCCACCAGCGTGGTGCGGTTGATGTCCGCCGCCTGCGCGCTGAGGTGATCCAGGCTCTGATAGGCCTGATAGGCCAGCACCAGCAGCGGCAGCAGCACCAACAGGAAGGCCAGCAGCACCAATTGCCGCAGCGAACGGGGGAATAAACGCCATCTTTTCAACGAAATCATCTCATTCTCTCAGCTCTGTCACGATGCTAACTGACTCGCCGGAAAGAGAAAAGCCCGGCAAGGGAGAATCCTGAACGCGCAAGGAAAAAGCTGCGGGATCGGTGAACCGCGCCCATAGGCCTGGCCTGCCGACGGCATGCAGCCCCGGTAACATCAACCGGTGCGATAGCAAGAGTGTGGGGATAGCGTCTGCGTTCGAGGGCATAGGCAACGCAACAGGGATAAGCGCAGCGTTGAGAATTGACATCGGGGCAAGAAACTTGCCCCAACGCAAGGAAAGTGTGGATGCCCTTAAACCTCGTCCCCAGGGTGATGTAGCGCAGCGGCTGGCATCGAACAGGACGAATAGCATCCGTAAGTATCCAGGATTGATGAACCCTTCATCACAGTTGGATACAGGCGGTGCCTCACTCCACGTGTCGCCCGATGCTTGATAAAGCCGCTTGCACGGTCTGTTATCGGTTTGGTTGGACGATAGGCACCATTTCTTTGGCATCATTCGGAGGCTTATGAGGCGATTTGCCGTCTAATTACGGCGCCGTCATAAAAAGGTGAATGAGCAGCCGCCGAGAATAATGCACGTTACATGCCAACTTTGCAATAAAAATAATAACCAGATGATTTTATTAAAAAATAAGATTATATCAGCAAATTTCTTTGTGCATCACGCCCCGATGAGCGATGAAAAAAACGCCGCGCTGTCGCCAAATGCAGACAACTAAAGCCAAACCCATTTACCATTAATAAAATCAAATAGTTAAATGTCTCCATTTAGCGACAGGAAAAATAGCGCCTGTCGCAAAATGCAGACACAGCCGCCAGACGGCGAACGCCGGCCATAAAAAAGGGCGCAATTGCTTGCACCCTCTTGTACGGCGGTGGCCGTTTTAGCCCAGCTGCTTACGGGCGTTGCGGAACATGCGCATCCACGGGCTGTCCTCGCCCCACTCTTCCGGGTGCCAGGAGTTGCTGACGGTGCGGAACACACGTTCCGGGTGCGGCATCATCACCGTGGCGCGCCCGTTGGCGCTGGTCACGGCGGTAATGCCGTTCGGCGAACCGTTCGGGTTGGCCGGGTAAGTTTCCGTCACCTGACCGGCGTTGTTGACGAAACGCAGCGCCACCAGGCCGTGGCTTTCCAGCGCGGCCAGATGCGCCGCATCGCGCACTTCAACATGCCCCTCGCCGTGGGAAACGGCGATCGGCATGCGCGAACCGGTCATGCCCTGCAGGAACAGAGACGGGCTGGCCGCCACTTCCACCAGGCTGAAACGCGCCTCGAAGCGATCCGACAGGTTGCGCACAAAGCGCGGCCAGTGTTCGGCGCCCGGGATCAGCTCGCGCAGGTTGGACATCATCTGACAGCCATTGCACACGCCCAGCGCCAGCGTCTGCGGACGGTGGAAGAACGCTTCGAACTCGTCGCGCACCCGCTCGTTGAACAGGATAGACTTCGCCCAGCCTTCGCCGGCGCCCAGTACGTCGCCGTAAGAGAAGCCACCGCAGGCCACCAGCGTGTGGAAGTCCTGCAGATCGCGGCGCCCCGCCAGCAGATCGCTCATGTGCACGTCCACCGCATCAAAGCCGGCGCGGTGGAACGCCGCCGCCATTTCAACGTGGGAGTTCACCCCCTGCTCACGCAGCACCGCCACTTTCGGGCGAGCGCCCTTGGCGATATACGGCGCGGCGATGTCTTCCTGCGGTGCGAAGGTCAGCTTCACGTTCAGGCCGGGATCTTGTTCATCCTGCTTGGCCTGATGTTCCTGATCGGCGCACGCCGGGTTGTCGCGCAGGCGCTGCATCTGCCAGGTGGTTTCCGCCCACCAGGTGCGCAGTGTATTGCGGCTTTCGCTGTACAGCGCCTTGCCGTGTTGGGTGATGACGAAACGATCGCCGGCCTGCACGCTGCCGATGTGATGCACATTGTCGGTCAGACCGTGCTGAGCGAACGCCTGCTTCACGTCATCGAGACGTTCGGCGCTCACCTGGATCACCGCGCCCAGCTCTTCGTTGAACAGCACCGCCAGCGCATCATCGCCGAGGCCGTCAAGGTTGACGTCCACGCCGCAGTGACCGGCGAAGGCCATCTCCGCCAGCGTCACCAGCAGGCCGCCGTCGGCGCGGTCGTGGTAAGCCAACAGCGCTTGATCGGCCACCAGCTGCTGCATGGCGTTGAAGAAGCCCGCCAGCTGCGCAACGTTGCGCACGTCGGCCGGTTTGTCACCCAGTTGGCGGTAAACCTGCGCCAGCGCGGTGGCGCCCAGCGCGTTATGGCCGTTGCCCAGGTCGATCAACAGCAGCGCGCTGTCGCCCTTATCGGTGCGCAGCTGCGGCGTCACGGTGTGGCGCACGTCCTCCACGCGGGCGAAGGCGGTGATGACCAGCGACAGCGGCGAGGTCATTTCACGCTGTTCGTTGCCTTCCTGCCAGCGGGTCTTCATCGACATGGAGTCTTTACCCACCGGGATAGTGATGCCCAGCGCCGGGCACAGTTCTTCGCCCACCGCTTTCACCGCTTCGTACAGGCCGGCGTCTTCGCCCGGGTGGCCGGCGGCGGCCATCCAGTTGGCGGACAGCTTCACGCGCTTCAGGCTACCGATCTCGGTGGCGGCCAGGTTGGTCAGCGCTTCCCCGACCGCCAGGCGGCCGGAGGCGGCGAAGTCCAGCAGCGCCACCGGTGCGCGTTCACCGAGCGACATCGCTTCGCCGTAATAGCTGTCCAGGCTGGCGGTGGTGACCGCGCAGTCGGCCACCGGGATCTGCCACGGGCCGACCATTTGGTCGCGCGCCACCATGCCGGTAACGGTGCGGTCGCCGATGGTGATCAGGAAGGTTTTCTCCGCCACGGCCGGCAGATGCAGCACGCGTTTCACCGCGTCGGCCAGCGTGATGTTCTCGCGCTGCACCGCCTCGCCGCTCGCCTGCAGGCGGGTGACGTCGCGGGTCATTTTCGGCGTCTTGCCGAGCAGTACGTCCAGCGGCATGTCGATCGGCTGGTTGTCGAAGTGGCGGTCGTTGAGCGTCAGGTGCTGTTCTTCGGTCGCTTCGCCGATCACCGCATAAGGCGCGCGCTCGCGGCGGCAGATCTCGTCGAACTGCGCCATCTGCGCCGGGGCGATCGCCATCACGTAACGTTCCTGCGATTCGTTACACCACACTTCCAGCGGGCTCATGCCCGGCTCGTCGTTGAGGATATCGCGCAGCTCGAAGCGGCCGCCGCGGCCGCCATCGCTCACCAGCTCCGGCATGGCGTTGGACAGGCCGCCGGCGCCGACGTCATGGATAAACAGGATCGGGTTCTGGTCGCCCAGCTGCCAGCAGCGGTCGATCACTTCCTGACAGCGGCGCTCCATTTCCGGGTTGTCGCGCTGCACCGAAGCGAAGTCCAGATCGGCGTCGGACTGGCCGGACGCCATCGACGACGCCGCGCCGCCGCCCAGGCCGATATTCATCGCCGGGCCGCCCAGCACCACCAGCTTGGCGCCGACGGTGATTTCCCCTTTCTGCACGTGATCGGCACGGATGTTGCCGATGCCGCCCGCCAGCATGATCGGTTTGTGGTAGCCGCGCAGCTCAACGCCGTTGTGGCTGTTGACGCGCTCTTCATAGGTACGGAAGTAGCCCAGCAGCGCCGGACGACCGAATTCGTTGTTGAACGCCGCGCCGCCCAGCGGGCCTTCGGTCATGATATCCAGCGCGGTGACGATGCGTTCCGGCTTGCCGAAATCCTGCTCCCACGGCTGTTCAAAGCCGGGAATACGCAGGTTGGACACCGAGAAGCCCACCAGGCCGGCCTTCGGCTTGGCGCCGCGGCCGGTAGCCCCCTCGTCGCGGATCTCGCCGCCGGAGCCGGTCGCGGCGCCCGGCCACGGCGAGATCGCCGTCGGGTGGTTGTGGGTTTCCACCTTCATCAGGATGTGCGCGTCTTCCTGATGGTAATCGTAGGTGCCGGTCTCCGGCGCGGCGAAGAAGCGGCCGACCTGCGAGCCTTCCATCACGGCGGCGTTGTCTTTATACGCCGACAGCACATAGTCCGGCGTCTGCTCATAGGTGTTCTTGATCATTTTGAACAGCGATTTAGGCTGCTGTTCGCCGTCGATGATCCAGTCGGCGTTGAAAATCTTGTGGCGGCAGTGCTCGGAGTTGGCCTGCGCGAACATATAAAGTTCGATATCCGTCGGGTTGCGCCCCAAACCGGTAAAGGCATTCAGCAGGTAGTCGATCTCGTCCTGCGCCAGCGCCAGGCCGAGCCGGACGTTGGCCTGCTCCAGCGCGGCGCGCCCTGCGCCCAGCACGTCGACCGACTGATACGGCGCCGGCTGATGGTGCGCGAACAGCTGTTCGGCCTGTTGCAGTTCGCTGAAGACGGTTTCCATCATGCGATCGTGCAGCAGCGCGGCGAGCTGCCGCCACTGGGTTTCCGTCAGCTCGGGCGCCTTGACGTAGAACGCCAGGCCGCGCTCCAGGCGCACGACCTGCTGCAGACCGCAGTTGTGGGCGATGTCGGTGGCTTTGGAAGACCAGGGAGAAATGGTGCCCGGACGCGGCGTAACCAGCAGCAACCGGCCTTCGGGGGCGTGTTCGGCGAGAGAAGGACCGTACTTGAGCAGCCGCTGAAGCTTGGCGTGTTCTTCGGCACTGAGCGGTGCGCTAACATCGGCAAAGTGGACGTACTCGGCGTAGATATCACTGACGGGCAGGTGAGCGTCCTGGCAGCGGGACAGCAGTTTGGTAATGCGAAAAGCCGATAAAGCGGGCGAACCACGCAGAATTTCCATAATCAAAGTTCTCTCGTCTTCGAAGCGACGGATAAGACGCTTCATTGGGCGCAACAGGGGAAAACGCGCGTCATTATAGAGAATCCTCGCCGCCGACGAAACCGTTTGCGTAGGGATAATTGATAAAAGCGTGCCGCACCGTCGAATTGTCATAACGTGTCAATAAAGTTGCACACTGGCGTTTTGTTGCGCAAAATGCCCCCGCACTGGTGATTTAACCATGAGAAAAGTCGCGGTTATCGTCGCCGGCGTACCTGTGCCACCACTGGATAACTATTTGAAACGTCTTAAAATAAACTACATCCTCATCGGCGTTGTCACCCTGCTTCTGGCTCTCGCGCTGTGGCCCAATATCACCTGGCGCAGCGGCCAGGGCGGGCAACTCCAGGAGATCATTTCCCGCGGCGAGTTGCGTATCAGCACGCTGAACTCCCCGCTGACCTATTTCAACACCAAGCAAGGGCCGGGTGGGCTCGACTACGAACTTGCGAAGCGCTTCGCCAACTACCTCGGGGTGAAGCTGGTGGTGATCCCCCATCAGAACATCAATGACCTGTTCGACGATCTGGACGACGACGACGCCGACCTGCTGGCGGCGGGTCTGATCTACAACCAGGAGCGCCTCAGCCGCGCGCGCACCGGCCCGGCCTACTACTCCGTTTCCCAACAGCTGGTGTACCGGCTGGGCACCCCGCGGCCGAAAAGTTTCGCCGACATTAAAGGCAAGCTGGCGGTCGCTTCCGGTTCCGCGCACGTCAGCACCCTCAAGCAGCTCAAACAGGATAAATACCCGGATCTCGCCTGGGAGTCCTCCAGCGATCTCACCTCCAAAGAGCTGCTGGAGCGAGTGGCCGACGGCAAGCTGGACTACACCCTCGGCGATTCGGTGACCATCGCGCTGCTGCAGCGCATCCATCCGCAGCTGGCGGTGGCGTTCGACGTCACCGACGAAGAGCCGGTCACCTGGTATCTGAAACGCGACGGCGACGACAGCCTGTACGCGGCGATGCTGGACTTCTACAGCCAGATGGTGGACGACGGCACCCTGGCGCGGCTCGAAGAGAAATACCTCGGCCACGTCGGCAGCTTCGACTATGTGGACACCAAAACCTTCCTGTCGGCCATCGACTCGGTGCTGCCCAACTTCCGCCCGCTGTTCGAGAAGCACGCCAACGAGATCGACTGGAAGCTGCTGGCGGCCATCGCCTATCAGGAATCGCACTGGAATCCGCAGGCCACCTCACCCACCGGCGTGCGCGGCCTGATGATGCTGACCCGCGCCACCGCCGACGGCCTCGGGGTCAACGACCGCCTCGATCCGGAAGAGAGCATTCAGGGCGGCGCCCTTTACCTGCAGCGGCTGATGGCCAAGGTGCCGGACAGCGTGCCGGAAGACGAGCGCATCTGGTTCTCGCTGGCGGCCTACAACATGGGCTGGGGCCACATGCTGGACGCGCGCAAGCTGACCAAGACGCAAAAAGGCAACCCGGACAGCTGGGTCGACGTCAAACAGCGCCTGCCGATGCTCAGCCAGAAGCGCTACTACCCGCAGCTGACCTACGGCTATGCGCGCGGGCGTGAAGCCTACAACTATGTGGAAAACATCCGCCGCTACCAGGTCAGCCTGGTGGGCTATCTGCAGGAAAAAGAGAGAAAGGCGGCGCAAGCGGCCGCCGAGCAGGAGGCGTTGGGGAAAGGCTACCCGACGGTGATGCCGAAACTGGCGCTCAACTACTGATTATTCCGGCTTATCCGCCGCCCGCTGCGCCAGCCTGAGCGCTTTTTTCTGTTCACGGCGCAGGCGGAAGAAATTGCTCAGGGTGGCGGCGCACTCCTCCGCCAGCACGCCCGAGACGATCTCCACCTGATGGTTCATGCCCGGATGGCGCAGAATGTCCACCAGTGAACCGGCCGCGCCGGTTTTCTCGTCGGCGGCGCCATACACCAACCGGCGGATGCGGCTGTGCACCATCGCCCCGGCGCACATCACGCAGGGCTCCAGCGTGACGTACAGCGTGGCGTTCAGCAGACGGTAGTTTTGCAGCACCGCGCCGCCCTGGCGCAGCGCCATGATCTCGGCGTGTGCGGTAGGATCGTGTCGGCCGATCGGGCGGTTCCAGCCCTCGCCGATGACCTGATTGTCCAGCACCAGCAGCGCACCCACCGGCACCTCGCCCTCTTCCTGCGCGCGCAGGGCCAGCTGCAATGCCTGACGCATCCAGTACTCATCGTTATATTCAGTCATCGCATAATTCCTCGTGCGCTTTTGCGGCGGGCATTATACACACTAGCCCTCCTTTGTCGTAGCCGCCCGCCAATGGCTATACTGGCCGAATCAGCGTGTGATTCAGGGACAAGAAGCATGAAACTCAGTAAAAAGAACGCCGTCGTGGTGCGTAAGGCGCTGGACGGCTGGGTTGGGGAAGGCGCCTTGACGCCCGCACAACGGCAGCAGCTGCTGCAGCATGTGGCCGTGCAGCCTTTCGACTGGCGGCGGCTGGCGCGCTATGCGTTTCTCGCCGCGCTGGCCTCGCTGCTGATCGCCGTCACCAGCCTGTTCGCCGACAGCGAACTGCTTGCATGGCTCAGCGGACTGTTCCGCTTCGACGCGCCGGTACGCATGGCGATCGCCGGCGTACTGGCGGCACTGGCCTACGTCTGGGCGCTGCGTCGCCGCCGGCGCCACCCGGAAAAACGCTACGGCAATGAGGCCGCGCTGTTTGTCGCCGTGTTGCTTACCGCCTGCGCCTTATGGCAGCTGGGGGTCTGGCTGGATAACGGCAGCGGCCGGGTTTCCGTGCTGCTGCTGTTCGCCGCGCTGCTGTACGGCGCGATCGGCTGGTTCAGCCGCTCCGGGCTGGTGTGGTGGTTCGCCCTGCTGTCGCTCGGCAACGCCTTCGGCGCCGAGACCGGCTACCTGTCCGGCTGGGGCGCCTACTGGCTCGGCATGAGCTACCCGATTCGTTTTATCGCCTTTGGCGCGGTGCTGATCGCCGCCGCGCTGCTGCTGCGGCCGCTGTTGGCTCAACGCGGCCTGCAGCGGGTGTCGCTGGCGATGGGCCTGCTGTATCTGTTTATCGCCCTGTGGCTGCTGTCTATCTTCGGCAACTACGGCGACCTCGACAGCTGGTACCGCGCACGCCAGATCGAGCTGTTCCACTGGAGCCTGCTGTTCGGGCTGGCCGCCCTCGCCGCCATTTGGCTGGGATTGAAGCATGACGACGCCATGCTGCGCGGCTTCGGGCTAACCTTCCTCGGCATTAACCTGTATACCCGCCTGTTCGAGTTTTTCTGGGACAGCATGCCGAAGACGATTTTTTTCGCGCTGCTCGGCCTGAGCCTGTGGGCGTTGGGGCATTATGCGGAGAAAATTTGGCAGCTGGGGCGCCAGCCGCACGACGTGACCGACGACCGATCGCGGTACTGATAAAAACAGCAAGGGCGGAATCCTCCGCCCTTGGCTTATTCCAGCTGCTGCAGCTCGCCCTGCTTGCTTACCCGCCAGCGGTGCTCGCAAAAGAACAGCAGCGGATTATCCTGCTTGCTGTCGCTGTAACCGCTGTATAGTCTCAGCGGCGCACCGAGCCGCTGCTCCAGCTGCACCACTTTCTGCGCTCCCAGGCAGCGCAGAGTCAAGACCCAACCGCCGCAGCGGCGCGTGATGCGGCTGCCGATCAACCGCACGCGCGGCAGAAACGCCGAATCGCGATACACCTGCTCCACCAGCCGTTCCGGCGAGCCGGTGATCAGCCACACTTCGGCATCGTGCTCGTCCAGATACTGCCGCAGCCGCATTTGCACCACCGGAAACGCGGTCACCTTCTGGCGAAAGGCCTCGATAAACTGCCGCTCCAGCGCCTTCAGCGTCGCTTCGGAGCGCCCGAAGGTAATCGCCCACAGCAGCAGGCTCATCGGCCAACGCGCGGCGCGCCCCAGCAGCAGCAGCGCCAGGCCGATCGGCGGCAGCACCGGTATCACCAGCAGCAGGTTCAGCGGCAAACGGCGCAGCAGAAAGCGCAAGAAACTGCCGAACATATCCTCCTGATGCAGGGTGCCGTCCAGATCGAAAAAGACCACGCGGCGCCCCTCTGCGGCCGGTTGTTGCTGCTTGTCGCTCAAACGCTACTCCTCGGGATCGTTGAACCCCATCATCCAGGTGAAGAGAAAACCGGCGATAATCGTAATCAGCATCCCCGCCAGATACAACATCACCTTACCTGAGACGATGGTCAACGCCAAAGGCAACCCCGAAATGCCGAAGGTGATGACCGTCGCCACCTTCCAGTAGCTGATCAGCGCGCCGCCGACCGCACCGCCGAGGCAGGCGCCGATAAACGGCCGCCCCAGCGGCAACGTCACCCCGAAGATCAGCGGCTCGCCGATGCCGAGAATGCCGACCGGTAACGCCCCTTTGATCACCTTCTTCAGCCGCGCGTTGCGGGTCTTCAACAGCACCGCCAGCGCCGCCCCCACCTGCCCGACGCCGGCCATCGCCAGGATCGGCAGCAGCGGGTTGGAACCGTGCGCCTGCACCAGCTCGACGTGGATCGGCACCAGCCCCTGGTGCAGGCCGGAGAGCACCAGCGGCAGGAACAGCCCCGAGAGCAGCGCCCCCACCAGCAGCCCGCCCTTGTCGATCGCCAGATTGGCGCCGTGGGCGATGGCGTCGGAGATAATGCCGCCGATCGGCTGCAGAATCAGGATCGCCAGCGAGGCGGTGACCAGCGTGGTCAGCAATGGATTAAGGATCAGCTCAACCGATTCCGGCAGCAGCGTGCGCAGGCGTTTCTCCACCCAGCACATCAACGCCACCACCAGCAGCACGGCGATCACCCCGCCGCGCCCCGGCTGCAGCGCCTCGCCGAACAAGGTGATCTGCGCCAGCGCCGGGCTGGAGAGAATGCCCGCCATCACGCCGCCCATCGCCTGGGAGCCGCCGAACACCCGCGCGGCGTTGACCCCGACCAGAATGTTCATGATGGCGAACACCGCGCTGCCGAAGATCGCCAGCAACCCCAGCACGTTCGGGTAGTCCACCGCCAGTTGGCCGGCGATGTCGGGCCGTTTCAGCAGGTTGATGATGCCGGTGATCAGGCCCGAGGCGATAAACGCCGGGATCAGCGGAATAAAGACATCGGCCAGCTTTTTCAGCGCGCCGCTCATCGGCGCAGCGTATTTTTGCTTGGCCTGCGCCTTGGTGCGGGCCGCGTCACCGACGGCGACGGCGGGCTGCGCGCTACCGCTCAGCAATGCGCGCATGGCGTCCACCACCTTGGCGGCGGCGCCCGGGCCAACGATAAACTGATGCTGCTCACCCTGTTTGATATAGCCCTTCACGCCGGACAGCTGCTTGAGAGCGGCCAGATCCAGACGCTGTTCGTCGCTGACCTCGACGCGCACCCGCGTCATGCAGTTCTCCAGTTTGAGGATATTGCCCTCGCCCCCCACGCCCGCCAGGATCTGTGTCGCCAATGCCGTTGTCTTGTCCATCGCCGCCCCCACCGTGAGTTAACGCGCCAGCGCCGCGCGCAGGTAGCCATCGTGCCGCTGCAGCCGCTGCTGCGCCTCTTCGGCGCTGACGCCGGCCAGAATCATCAGGATCGCCGGCTTGACCTCGAAGCCGGTCTGAGCCAGCGCCGCCTCCGCCTGAGCGCGTTCGGCGCCGGTGGCCTCCACCACGATGCGGCAGGCGCGATCCACCAGTTTGACGTTGGTGGCCTTCACGTCCACCATCAGGTTCTGATAGACCTTGCCCAGCTTGACCATCGCGCCGGTCGACAGCATGTTGAGCACCAGCTTCTGCGCGGTGCCGGATTTCAGGCGCGTCGAGCCGGTCAGCGCCTCCGGCCCCACCACCGGCGAGATCGCCACCTGCGCTTCGTGCGCGATCGGCGAATCCGGGTTGCAGGAGATGGCCGCCGTCGGGCAGCCCAGCCTGCGCGCATAGCGCAGTGCGCCGATCACATAAGGCGTGCGCCCTGAGGCCGCCAACCCCACCACCATATCGACGGCGGTGAGGTTCAGCGCCCGGAGATCGGCTTCGCCCAGGGCTTCGTCGTCTTCCGCACCCTCCACCGCCTTGAGCAGCGCGCCCGGCCCGCCGGCGATCAAGCCCACCACCACGCCGTGCGGCACGCCGAAGGTCGGCGGGCACTCGGAGGCATCCAACACCCCCAATCGGCCGCTGGTGCCGGCGCCCAAATAAATCAGCCGGCCGCCGGCCTTCAACGCCGCCGCCGCCAAATCGACCGCCTGCGCGATCGCCGGCAGCACCTTTTCGATCGCCTCCGGCACCTTGCGGTCTTCCTGGTTAAAGCAGCGGACCATCTCCAGCGTCGACATCTCATCCAGCCCCATGGTGGCCGGGTTGCGGGTTTCCGATACCAGTGCGCCTAAGTTCATCTGTTCACCTTTGAATTTTTAATTCACAAATTTAAATCAATATTTGAATATTTTATTCAACAAAGCGAGCGCTATTTGCTATTTTAACGACGAGCTCACAAAAATTTTCACCGCGCGTTTTCGCCGCCTGCATGGCAAAATGGCCGCTGGTTTCCAGGGAAAGATCAATGAGTACCCTTCTGCGCATACGCCAAATGTATCCGACACTGGCGCAAAACGACCGCAAGCTGGCGGACTTTTTGCTGAACAACGCCGAGCAGGCGCGCCATCTCAGCTCGCAAAAGCTGGCCGAGCTGGCCGGCATCAGCCAGTCGAGCGTGGTCAAGTTCGCCCAAAAGCTGGGCTATAAGGGCTTTCCGGCGCTGAAACTGGCGCTGAGCGAGACGCTGGCCCAGCCGCAGGCCGAGCCGGTAGTGACCGTTCACAACCACATCCTCAGCAGCGACACGCTGAAAATCGTCGGTGAAAAACTGCTGGTGGAAAAGCAGGCGGCGCTGCGCGCGACGCTGGACATCAACAGCGAAGAGCGGCTGCATCAGGCGCTGGACATGCTGCGCCAGGCGCGCCGGGTGATGCTGATCGGCATCGGCGCCTCCGGGCTGGTGGCCAAGGATTTCTCCTTCAAACTGCTGAAAATCGGCGTGATGGCAGTGGCCGAACCGGACATGCACGTCCAGTTGGCGGCGGTTCAGGCGCTGGACAAACGCGATCTGCTGCTGGCTATCTCTTTCAGCGGCGAACGGCGTGAAATCAATCTGGCAGCGGAAGAGGCGCGCCAGGCCGGCGCCAGGGTATTAGCGCTGACCAGCTTTTCTCCCAACGGCCTGCAGCAGCGCGCGGATCACTGCCTCTATACCATCGCCGAAGAGCCCCACACCCGCAGCGCGGCCATCTCTTCCAGCACGGCCCAGTACGCCCTCACCGACCTGCTGTTTATGGCGCTGATCCAGCACGATCTCGATCATGCCCGCGATCGCATCAAACACAGCGAACAGTTAATGAAAAAGCTGGTTTAACCGGTATAATGCCGCTGCGAAAATACCCCTGTTAATAATGAGAGATACACCATGGCCCTGCTAATCACACGCAAATGCATCAACTGCGACATGTGCGAGCCGGAATGCCCGAACCAGGCGATTTCGATGGGCGATGAGATTTATCAGATCGATACCGATCGCTGCACCGAGTGCGTCGGCCATTACGATACGCCGACCTGCCAGCAGGTTTGCCCGATCGACAACACCATCATCACCGATCCGCAGCATCGTGAGACCAACGAACAGCTGTGGGACAAGTTCGTGGTGCTGCACCACGCCGATCGCATTTAATTTGCCGCAGGACTGACAAGGGCGCCACAGGCGCCCTTGCTATTTTCAGCTTTCGACGATCACCGTCGCGCAGGCGTAGCGCCGTTCGTCGGCCAGCGAAACGTGGATCGCGGTGACCCCCATCTCCCCGGCCAGCTCGGCGGCGCGGCCGTGCAAACGAATATTTGGCTTGCCCAGCGCATCGTTGAACACTTCGAACTGGTTGAACGCCAGGCCGTTGCGAATGCCGGTGCCGAACGCCTTGGCGGCGGCCTCTTTCACCGCGAAACGTTTGGCCAGAAAGCGAATCGGCTGCTGGTGCTGCTGATACAGCGCCCACTCGGCGTCGCTCAGCACGCGGCGCGCCAGGCGATCGCCGCTGCGCTCCACCACCGCTTCGATACGCGCCATCTCAACGATGTCGGTTCCCAGCCCGAGCACCGCCATTACCGGCGCGCTTCCCGCATCAGCACTTTCATGTCGGCAACCGCGGCCGGCAGCCCGCTCATCACCGCCTGGCCGATAATCGCATGGCCGATGTTCAACTCGTGCATCTCCGGCAGCGCGGCGATCGGCTGCACGTTATGGTAGGTCAGGCCGTGGCCGGCGTTGACCTTCAGCCCTTTCTCGGCCGCGTAGGCGGCGGCTACCGCGATGCGGCGCAGCTCGGCCTGTACCGCCAGCTCGCCCTGCGCTTCGGCGTAGGCGCCGGTGTGGATTTCGATATAGGGTGCGCCCACCGCCACCGCCGCGTCAATCTGACGATGATCGGGATCGATGAACAGCGAGACCAAAATGCCCGCCTGCGCCAGGCGCTCAACCGCCACGCTCATTTTGTCCTGCTGGCCGGCGACGTCCAGGCCGCCTTCGGTGGTCACTTCTTCGCGCTTCTCCGGCACCAGGCAGCAGAAATGCGGCTTCAGTTCAATGGCGATGTCCAGCATCTCGTCGGTCACCGCCATCTCCAGATTCATGCGCGTCTGGATGGTCTGGCGCAGCAGGCGCACGTCGCGGTCGGTGATGTGGCGGCGGTCTTCGCGCAGATGCACGGTAATGCCGTCGGCCCCCGCCTGTTCGGCAATGAATGCCGCCTGAACCGGATCCGGGTATTGGGTTCCGCGCGCGTTACGTAACGTGGCGATGTGATCGATATTGACGCCCAGCAGCAAATCAGCCATGACAACCTCTAAATACGATTTTCAGTGCCAGCAGTTTACACGCGGGCGCAAGGCGGCAAAAGGGGAAAAGGTCAGGCGTCGTCGACCGGCGTATTCGGCTGTTTGCGCACGAACTGGCGGAACAGTTCGCGGCTCTTCAACGGCTTGCCGCCGAGGTAGGGTTTCAGCGCCATGCGGGTGAAACGCTTGGCGGCGCGCAGCGTCTCGGCATCGGGAAACTGCCGCTCCGCCAACGCGCGCAATTCGCGCCCGGTGAAGCTGTAGTGATCCACCACCAGGCTGGCGATAAAGCCTTTCTCTTCGCGATAGCGATAGGTCATGGCATCATCCACCGGCAGGCCGCTGCCGGCGCAGTGCAGGAAATCGAGGCCGTAGCCCAGGTGGTGCAGCAAGGCCAGCTCGAACTGACGCAGCGCCTGCTCCGGCGAGCTGTCTTCCGCCGCCAGCGCCTGCAGGCATTGTAGATAGTCGAAGAACAGCACCGAGTAGTTGGTTTCCTGCTCGAGCACGCGCGCCAGCAGTTCGTTCACGTACAGGCCGCTGTACAGCATCATGCCGCTGAGGGGTAAACCGAGGGAGACCGCTTCGGCGTTGCGCAGCGTTTTCACTTCGCCGCGGCCGCCCCAGCGCACTAACAGGGGGGTAAAGGGCTGCAGGCAACCCTTGAGATTGGAGCGGCGGCTGCGCGCGCCTTTCGCCAGCAAGCGCACCCGCCCATGACCTTCGGTAAACAGATCCAGCATCAGACTGGTTTCACTGTACGGCCGCCCATGCAGGACGAAAGCGCGCTCCCAGCCGTCCACGGATCGTTACTTCAGATCGTCAACATAGCCCAGGCTGCGCAGCGCACGTTCGTCGTCCGCCCAACCGGATTTCACTTTCACCCACAGCTCGAGATGCACTTTGGCGTCGAACATCTGTTCCATGTCCTGGCGCGCTTCGATGCCGATGGTTTTGATCTTGGCGCCTTTGTTGCCGATGACCATTTTCTTCTGGCCTTCGCGCTCAACCAGGATCAGGCCGTGCACATCGTAGCCGCCGCGATCGTTGGCCACGAACTGTTCGATTTCTACCGTCACCGAGTACGGCAGCTCTTCGCCCAGGAAACGCATCAGCTTCTCGCGGATGATCTCGGAGGCCATAAAGCGCTGTGAGCGATCGGTGATGTAGTCTTCCGGGAAGTGGTGTTCCGCTTCCGGCAGCAGCTTGCGCACGATGCCGGCGATGGTGTCGACGTTCATGCCTTTTTCGGCGGAGATAGGTACCACATCGAGGAAGTTCATCTGCTGGCTGAGGAACGCGATGTGCGGCAACAGCTTGGATTTGTCGGTGACGTTATCGACCTTGTTGATCGCCAGCAATACCGGGCAGCGCAGGCTGCGCAGCTTGTTGACCACCATTTCGTCGTCGGCGGTCCAGTTGGTGCCTTCAACCACGAAGATCACCAGTTCAACGTCGCCGATCGAGCTGCTGGCCGCGCGGTTCATCAAGCGGTTGATGGCGCGTTTTTCTTCGATGTGCAGCCCTGGGGTGTCGACGTAGATCGCCTGATAGGCGCCATCGGTGTCGATGCCCATAATGCGGTGACGGGTCGTCTGCGGCTTACGCGACGTAATGGAAACCTTCTGCCCCAGCAGTTGGTTCAGCAACGTCGATTTGCCCACGTTCGGGCGGCCGACGATGGCGATAAACCCGCAGTGTTGTTTTACTTCGCTCATTCAAGCTCCAGCTTTTTCAGCGCTTGTTCCGCTGCCGCCTGCTCGGCTTTACGGCGGCTCGAGCCGGTGCCCACCACGGGCTCGCTCAAACCACTCACCTGGCAGTGGATGGTAAACTCTTGGTCGTGCGCTTCACCGCGAACCTGCACCACCAAATAAGAAGGCAACGGCAGATGACGCCCCTGCAAAAACTCCTGCAGACGGGTTTTCGGGTCTTTCTGCTTATCACCGGGGCTGATTTCGTCCAACCGGCTGCGATACCAGTCCAAAATCAGACGCTCGACGGTCTGGATATCGCTGTCCAGGAACACGCCGCCGATCAATGCCTCCACCGTATCCGCCAGGATTGACTCGCGGCGGAACCCACCACTTTTCAATTCGCCCGGCCCAAGCCGCAGACATTCGCCCAGGTCAAACTCGCGCGCCATCTCCGCCAGCGTGTTGCCGCGCACCAGCGTGGCGCGCATGCGGCTCATATCGCCCTCGTCGACGCGAGGAAAGCGGTGATAGAGCGCATTGGCGATGACAAAGCTCAGAATCGAGTCACCCAGAAACTCAAGACGTTCATTGTGTTTACTGCTGGCGCTGCGGTGAGTCAAAGCCTGCAGTAAAAGCTCCTGCTGTTGAAAAGTGTAGCCCAGCTTCCGCTGCAGCCTGTTTATTACGATGGGGTTCATGAGTTACCAATAGATCAAGAATGCGTCAAAAACTTGCAGCATACGGAACAGGCCTGCTTCGCCGAAAGCCGATCCAAAGCTGTTTCGTTTGCAGTGGCTCCCAGCAGGGGCCAACTTTTTATCGCTCGAGAAAGTATTCTACAACGAGTGGAAACATAATGCTGTGTTTTATATCCCCTTAATCTTTCACGCCGCAGTAGGCTGCGGCGTGAAATTAACAGGGAATCAGTCAGCGATTAATGAATGCCGCCGATCCGGCTGAAACGCACGCCGGTAGGCCACTCACCTTCCTGCTTTTCAAAGCTCATCCAGATGGCCGTGGCTTTACCCACCAGATTCTTCTCCGGCACAAAGCCCCAGTAACGGCTGTCCGCGCTGTTGTCGCGGTTGTCGCCCATCATGAAGTAATGCCCGGCCGGCACCACCCACTCCGCCAGCGGTTTGCCCGGCTGTTGGTAGTAAGCGCCCACCCGATCCTGCGCGTCCGGCACGGTCAGGATACGATGCGTGACGTTGCCGAGGCTTTCCTGGCGCTCGCGCATGCGAATGCCGCCCGGCGGCACGTTATCGCTCAGCGGGATCTGGTAGAAGCCGTTGCTGGCCTCGCCCATGCCGCTGCGGCTGAACAGCTGCACGAAGTCGCTCGGCTGCGCGTCGGCGTAGGTCACCGCCAGCGCGGTATCGCAGGACTGCCCACTGTTGCAGGACGGCTGCACGGTAACGCGCTTATTCACCGGATCGTAAGTAATACGGTCGCCCGGCAGGCCGATCACGCGCTTGATATAATCCAGTTTCGGATCCAGCGGATATTTAAATACCGCAATATCGCCGCGCTTCGGATGGCCGGTTTCAATGAGCGTGGTCTGGGTAATCGGATCTTTAATGCCGTAGGCATATTTCTCCACCAGAATGAAATCGCCAATCAACAGCGTCGGCATCATTGAGCCGGACGGGATCTGGAACGGTTCGTAAATAAACGAACGCACCACAAAGACCAACAGCAGCACCGGGAACACCGATGCGCCGGTCTCCACCCAGCCTGGCTGCTTCGCCACTTTCGCCAGCGTTTTATCGTCTACGGCGCCCGCGGTCTGTGCGTTGACCGCCGCGATCTTCGCGCGGCGGGCCGGCGCCCATTTGAAGCGCTCGAAGCACCAGATGATCCCGGTGACCAGGGTGGCCAACGCCAGGATCAGGGCAAACATATTCGCCATGCAAACTCCCTCGTTTCGCGAACTCGTCGCGGTTACTTGCCGTCTTTACCGACGTGCAGAATGGCCAGGAACGCTTCCTGCGGCAGTTCGACGTTGCCGACCTGCTTCATGCGTTTCTTACCGTCTTTCTGTTTCTGCAGCAGCTTTTTCTTACGGCTGACGTCACCGCCGTAGCATTTCGCCAGCACGTTTTTACGCAGCTGCTTCACGGTGGAACGCGCGATGATGTGCGTGCCGATCGCCGCCTGAATCGCGATGTCGAACTGCTGACGCGGGATCAGATCTTTCATCTTCTCCACCAACTCACGGCCGCGATACTGCGAGTTGTCGCGGTGAGTGATCAGCGCCAGCGCATCCACGCGCTCGTTGTTGATCAGCACGTCCACGCGCACCATGTCGGAGGCCTGGAAGCGCTTGAAGTTGTAATCCAGCGACGCATAGCCGCGCGACGTGGACTTCAGGCGGTCGAAGAAGTCGAGCACCACTTCCGCCATCGGGATTTCATAGGTCAACGCCACCTGGTTGCCGTGGTAGACCATGTTGGTCTGCACGCCGCGTTTTTCAACGCACAGGGTGATGACGTTGCCCAGGTATTCCTGCGGCATCAGCATGTGACATTCGGCGATCGGCTCGCGCAGTTCCTGGATGTTGTTCAACGGCGGCAGCTTGGACGGGCTGTCGACGTAGATCACTTCTTTGCCGGTGGTTTCCACTTCGTAGACGACCGTCGGCGCGGTGGTGATCAGATCCAGATCGTATTCACGCTCCAGACGCTCCTGAATGATCTCCATGTGCAGCAGACCGAGGAAGCCGCAGCGGAAGCCGAAGCCCAGCGCGGTGGAGCTTTCCGGCTCGTAGAACAGGGAAGCGTCGTTGAGGCTCAGCTTGCCCAGCGCATCGCGGAAGGACTCATAATCGTCGGAGCTGATCGGGAACAGACCGGCGTACACCTGCGGCTTCACTTTCTTGAAGCCCGGCAGCGCTTTATCCGCCGGCTGACGCGCCTGCGTCAGGGTATCGCCCACCGGCGCGCCGAGGATGTCTTTGATCGCACAGACCAGCCAGCCCACTTCGCCGCAGTTCAGCACGTCGCGATCGACCTGCTTCGGCGTGAAGATGCCCAGGCGGTCGGCGTTGTACACCTGGCCGGTGCTCATGACCTTGATCTTGTCGCCCTTGCGCAGCGTGCCGTTCTTGACGCGCACCAGAGACACGACGCCCAGGTAGTTATCGAACCAGGAGTCGATGATCAGCGCCTGCAGCGGCGCATCGGGATCGCCCTGCGGCGGCGGGATGTCGCGCACCAGGCGCTCCAGCACGTCGGGCACGCCGACGCCGGTTTTGGCCGAGCAGCGCACCGCATCGGTGGCGTCGATGCCGACGATGTCTTCAATTTCCTGCGCGGCGCGATCCGGATCGGCGGCCGGCAGGTCGATTTTGTTCAGCACCGGCACCACTTCCAGATCCATTTCGATCGCGGTGTAGCAGTTGGCCAGCGTCTGGGCTTCGACGCCCTGGCCGGCGTCCACCACCAGCAGCGCGCCTTCGCAGGCCGCCAGCGAGCGGGAAACTTCATAGGAGAAGTCAACGTGGCCGGGGGTGTCGATAAAGTTGAGTTGATAGGTCTGCCCATCCAGCGCCTTATAATCCAGCGTCACGCTCTGCGCTTTGATGGTGATGCCGCGCTCGCGCTCCAGATCCATGGAATCGAGCACCTGCGCGGCCATTTCACGGTCAGACAAGCCGCCGCAGATTTGGATAATGCGGTCAGACAGCGTCGACTTACCGTGGTCAATATGGGCAATAATGGAGAAATTTCGTATATGCTTCATTATAAAAGTTTTTCTGCCTTGGTATTTCTGAATTACTCGCCTATAGAAACCCGCATGGACCTAAAGCGACAGTGAATGGGTTAGGCCGTCTTGCACCTGAATCGCTGCATTCTACATGCCACACCACTGAAAACCTAGCGATCGGTGCAGTGAAGGCATTCTATTATGCGCCGCTAAATGTTACAGGGCGCCCCGGCGGGTGAAAACAGATGTTAACGCGGACGATACGGCCTGAACCCAAGGCTTGCCGATGATTCGTGGCCACCAAACTCCGGCGCTAATACATAACCGGCCGCAGCGCAATAAACCCTCTCCGAAATTATAAAAAAAGAATATTTGGATCAACCTCTTAGATTTCCATCTCACTCCTCTTCCTTTAGGAAAAACCCCATATACGCCACCACCGCCCCTCGGATAGAAAGGGCATGAACTCCGCGACAAAACATTATTCAGGGCACTACATCGGCAGCCTACCGGGGTTCACCAGCATATCTGCGTACGTTGATTGGAAGGTGCATTATGATCGATAAAGGGCAAATGCTGAGCCGGCACGATTTTTCAAAGGTCAACTGGGGCATTCTGGCGGCGGCGGCGCTGCTGTTTAGCGTGGGGGCGGCGCTGTTGGTGCTGCCGCTGCTGAGCAGCATTGATGAGAGCGAGGTCATCACGCTATTGCAGGCCGGCACGGGCACGATTTTACTCGGCTGTACGCTGCTGGCGCTGCGGCATTATCTGCGCCCGACGCTGACCTATCGCCTGTACGAGCACGGCGTGCGGGTCTTTGACGGCCACCATCACAAAGAGCGCTTCATCCCGTTTGAGAAGATCGGCGATATCTATCGCTTTCGCGGCGGCCAGGCTTTTGGCGGGCTGTTTGACGTCACGGCGTTCCGCGCCGGCGCGGATCAGCCCTGGTGTACGGTTTTCAGCAATGTCGCCCATTCGTGGCGGCTGGCGGACGTGATCGTCGACCAACAGCTGCAGCAGCGCGGGCCGCTGGCGCTGAATGCGCTCTATCAAGGGGAGACGGTGTCGTTTCACACCGTTGAGGGCGACGCGCGCTGGCTGTGGCAACTGCTGCTCGGCAAGCGGCAAGGCACGCCGACCGAAACGCTGCGGCTGAGCGCCACCTTGCTGACCACGGAGCGGGGCAACGTGCCGCTCGAGCAGATCCGCGCGGTGGAAAACCATCCACAGCGCGGCATCCGTTTGCTCGACGGCCAGGGAAATGTGCTATTCGCGATTAACTACGATTCGCTGCTCAGCGCCGATCTGTTCATCGCGCTGCTGGAGCATATGATCCACAACCGCATCCCCGCCTATCACAACCCGGCGATGACGCGGCCGTCGGTTTAAATCAGCGGGGAATTTTCCGCCTGCATGCGCATCGCGGTAGGCGGCAACCCAATCTGCAGCACCACCGGCTGGTAATCGGCCTGCTCACCCAGACGCCGGGCCAACCGGCGCGCCAGCATAAAGGCCGCCGCGCCGCCCAGTACGGCGCCGACGGCCGCCGAGGCGTCGCTGCCGAAACAATATTGCAGCAACGTGCCGCCCAGCATCATGCCCAGCAGCGGCGTCAGGTAAACCAGCATGGCGGAGCGCAGCAGGCTGCCTTCCGCAATGCCGACTTCAACGCGCTGCCCCGGTTCGAGCGGCTGATCGATATGCACCTGCAGCTGATGCTCGGTTTCCGGCACCAGCTCGTTCAGCGCGCGCGCGCCGCAGCCGGAACGCGCGGTGCAGCTGCCGCAGCCGGCCTTGGGTTCACAGCGCAGCAGCGCTACGCCCTGTTGCCACGAAACCACCGTGGCCCACTCTTTCATCATTGCGGCGATACCTTGAAAGAAATGCTGTCGGCGATGCGCTTGGCCGTAGCCGGCGGCAATTCGCCCACGATAGTGATTTCGTTGCCCGCGCGCACTTCGGTCTGAATGGTGCGGCGCCCCTGACGGTAGTATTGCTGCCCGGCTCCGCTGCCCGCCGGGCTGACGTTGACCGAGAAGCTGAACAGGCCGTCGCTGTAGAGCCGGGATTCAACCGGCACGGCGACGTTCGGCAATTTGCGGCGATTGCGCGCCACCTCGTCCACCCCGGCCGGCAGCCAGCCGGTGCTCCAGCTGAGCTTGACGTTTTCCACCGCCGGCAGCGACAGCAGCGGCGGCAGGTTGGCTTTGAGCAGCCCCTGCATCGCGCCCTGCACGTCGGCGCCGACCGCGAAGGAGATCACCCGATATTGCTCCAGCGTTTCGCCGTCACGATCGAGCAGATCCACCCGCAGCGGCAGCTTGGTGTCCTCGTCCATCCAGACGATATAGCTGTAGCGGGAACCGTCGCGCGCCACCACGCGCAGCACTTCACACGGCCGATCGGCGATGCGGGTGCTGCCCACGGAAATAAAGTCGTAGTACTTGGCCAGGCGGGTGAAATCGGCATAGACGATCGCCGGCAGCGCATCGACGATGTGATCGCCGGTGAGCGTGAACGGCTCCAGGCCGGGTTCGAAGTAGCTGATCCCGCCGCCGCGCTGCAACACTTCGCGGCGCGGGCCGTCCATATGCAGCAGTTGGCCGAGCGGCACGTTGCCGATCACCGCATGGCGATAGCGCAACGACTCGATTCCCTGCTTGCTGATGCTGATGTAGGCGAGCTCGTAATTGAGAGAACGGCTGGCGCTGCTCATCTGTTGCAATAACGCCCCGGACGCAGTTGGCTGCGCCGGGGCGATGCTGGAATAGAGCAGGCTGCCCGTCAATAAACAAACGGAGAACCAGATTTGCTTCATTACTGCTGTTGCATTCCTAAAGACTGAGTTCCGGGAACCTGAATGGCGGCCTGTTGCGGGTTGCCTTGCTCAAGCTGCAGCTGATCCGAATGCAGGCGACGTTGCAGTTCATAGTCCTGCAGCATGGCGTTGATACGCTTGCGCTGTTCCTGCACCTGCTGCTGTTGGCCGCTGCCGGTGGAGAAACTGTCGGCCGGGACGCCCAGGCTGACCGGCGAGGCCTGACCCATGATCGGCAGCGTGGTGAAGGCCGGCGATTCGGACGCGTTCGATGGCGCAGAAGGCTGGTTGTACTGCTGCACGCCGACGATCACCGCCAGCGACACGCAGGCCGCCATACCGATTTGCGTAATCTGGCTCGCCCAGGGACGCACTTTGTCCCAGAACGGCATTTTCTGCCAGGTGTGAGGCTGCGGCTGAGATTCCTGAACGGCGGAAGGCACCAGCCGGGCGGGTTCTTTCTCAAGTGCAGCGGCTACGCGATCGGCGATGTCGAGATGCATCACTTGCCCGACATCACCTCGCAGTGTGTCACGTATCAGGTGATAGCTCTGCCAGCTTTGTTGAAGCGTTCGATCTTGCGACAGAGAACTCAACAGCTCGCTGTCGAACGATTCACCATCCATCAGAGCGGAAAGCTTTTCTTTCTGCATGCCTAAGTACCCTTCCTGTGCCCGCCATTGCTAACGCTGGATCAGCGGTTGAACTTTATTATCGATAGCTTCCCGGGCGCGGAAAATACGCGAACGTACGGTTCCGACCGGGCAATCCATGATGGCGGCTATCTCTTCGTAGCTTAGACCATCCAACTCCCGCAGGGTAATCGCCATGCGAAGATCCTCGGGGAGCGACTCAATGGTACGGAAAACTATCTGTCTCAGCTCTTCTGACAACATTAAGTTCTCAGGGTTCGAAATTTCTTTCAGTGCGCCCGCACTTTCGTAATTTTCCGCATCGTTGGCGTCCACATCACTGGATGGCGGACGGCGCCCCTGAGCAACCAGATAATTCTTTGCCGTGTTCACGGCGATTCGATACAACCAGGTATAAAAAGCGCTGTCGCCACGGAACGATTCCAGTGCGCGATAGGCCTTGATAAACGACTCCTGCACCACATCGGGCACATCGCCCTGCGGCACATAGCGGGAAACGAGACTCGCCACCTTATGCTGATAGCGCACTACCAGTAGGTTAAACGATTTCTGATCGCCCTTTTGGACCCGCTCGACCAGAACTTGATCCGTTAACTGCTCGCTCATCCGAGGTAAACTCTCCCCAAATCCGTCTCCACGCGTAAAATTGTACTGCCAGCCATACATTATTTTCCTGAGCAAGCACTCGCTTGGAGTTCATATAGAACACGAAGTTCCATATCGCCATTGTTTTTTCTGTTGATGTCACCCTATCCGTGGCTTTTGCCCGGACAGTTAGGCTAACATGAAATTCACTCTTCTTCTGCACACATCATACGTTATGCAACCATCATCTGAACATGTAAGCGATGTACTGATCGTCGGCAGCGGCGCTGCGGGCCTGTCACTGGCGCTGCGCCTGGCGCAGCATTGCAAGGTTACCGTTCTCAGCAAGGGGCCGCTCAGCGAGGGGGCCACCTTTTACGCCCAGGGCGGGATCGCCGCGGTGTTCGATGAGACGGACAGCATTGCCTCACACGTTGATGACACTTTGATTGCCGGCGCCGGCCTGTGCGACAAAGAGGCCGTCGAATTCATCGCCGGCAACGCGCGCCACTGCGTGCAGTGGCTGATCGATCAGGGCGTGCTGTTCGACACCGAGGTCAACGCGCAGGGCGAGGAGCATTATCACCTCACGCGCGAAGGCGGCCACAGCCATCGCCGCATCCTGCACGCCGCGGACGCGACCGGTAAGGAAGTAGAGACCACGCTGGTGGGGAAAGCAAGCGCTCACCCCAATATTTGCGTGATGGAGCGCCGCAACGCGGTTGACCTTATCACCTCGAACAAAATCGGCCTGCCGGGCACCCGCCGAGTGGTGGGCGCGTACGTCTGGAACCGCGAGCTGGAACGGGTGGAAACCTACCGCGCCAAAACGGTGGTGCTGGCGACCGGCGGCGCGGCCAAGGTATACCAATACACCACCAACCCGGACATCTCCTCCGGCGACGGCATCGCCATGGCCTGGCGCGCCGGCTGCCGGGTCGCCAACCTGGAGTTCAACCAGTTCCACCCGACCTGCCTGTTCCATCCGCAGGCGCGCAACTTCCTGCTAACCGAAGCGCTGCGCGGCGAAGGGGCTTACCTGAAGCGCCCGGACGGCAGCCGCTTTATGCCGGATTTCGACCCGCGCGGCGAACTGGCCCCGCGCGATATCGTCGCCCGCGCCATCGACCATGAAATGAAGCGCCTGGGCGCCGACTGCATGTACCTGGACATCAGCCACAAGCCGGCGGAGTTCATCACCCAGCACTTCCCGATGATCCACGAGAAGCTGCTGACGCTGGGCTTCGATCTGACCCGGCAGCCGATCCCGATCGTCCCGGCGGCGCACTACACCTGCGGCGGCGTGATGGTCGATCAGCACGGCCGCACCGATCTCGACGGGCTGTACGCCATCGGCGAGGTCAGCTATACCGGCCTGCACGGCGCCAACCGCATGGCGTCGAACTCGCTGCTGGAGTGCCTGGTGTACGGTTGGTCGGCGGCGGAAGACATTCTGCAGCGCCTGCCGTTCATCCAGCAGGCCAAACAGGTGCCGCACTGGGATGAAAGCCGGGTGGACGATGCGGACGAACGGGTGGTGATCCAGCACAACTGGCACGAGCTGCGGCTGTTCATGTGGGATTACGTCGGCATCGTGCGCACCACCAAGCGGCTGGAGCGCGCCCTGCGCCGCATCAACACCCTGCAGGCGGAAATCGACGAGTACTACGCTCACTTCCGCATCTCCAACAACCTGCTGGAGCTGCGCAATCTGGTGCAGGTGGCAGAGCTTATCGTGCGCAGCGCCATGGCGCGCAAAGAGAGCCGCGGCCTGCACTACACGCTGGACTACCCGGATTTACTGCCGGAAGCGCTGCCGACCATATTGCAGCCTTAAACGCTGCGACAGGGCGCCTAATCGGTGCCCTTTTCTTTTCAGTAGAACAGGTAGAAGTCAGCGATCAACCGGCGGAAATCGTCGGTGTAGCTGCCGTCGGCCTGCTTGATCGCCAGCGCCTGCTCCCGCAGCGGCGTTTCCCGCCGCGTCAGCGCCAGCAGCACCCGGTGCAGCGGCGTATCGGCCCGATCGCTGACGTTCACTTTCGCCGCCGTGTGCCAGCCGCTTTGCTGCGCCAGGCGTTCGAATTCGGCGCCGATATCGTGCGGCAGCACCACGCAGAACGTCCCCTGTTCCGTCAGCAGCTGCGCCGCACAGGCCAACAGCGCCTCGTGTGTCAGGGTTTCGGTGTAGCGCGCGTTGTGGCGCGCCTGGTCGCGGCAGGCCACCGCCGGCTCGAAATACGGCGGATTGCTGACGATCAGATCATACTCAGCGGCATGCCGCTGCGCATAATGGTGAATATCCTGCGCATGCACGCGGATCCGCTGTGGCCACGGCGATGCCGCCGCATTTTCGCGCGCCTGGCCGGCGGCGGCTTCGTCCAGCTCCACCGCGTCAATGGTCACTTCGTCGCCGCTGCGCTGCGCCAGCATCAGCGCGATCAGCCCGCTGCCGCTGCCGATGTCCAGCACCCGGCGCGCCTGCCCCAGCGGCGCCCAGGCGCCGAGCAGCACCCCGTCGGTGCCCACTTTCATGGCGCAACGATCGTGGGCGACAAAGAATTGTTTAAAGGTAAAACCCCCGCGGCGCGGGGTAAAATCGGCTTTCGATCGCTTGCTCACACTCACCACCTGGCTATAAAACTGGCGTAGCATAAGGCAATCTGATCGGCGGGAAAAGAGCGGCTTTCCGCTTAAATAGGTGAAGATCGCGGCCAACCCGTCTATAATCGGCGCCCCAAGTAGAGGTAGACCATGACAGCAACCACTTTTTCCGAACTCGAACTCGATGATCGCCTGATCGACGCGCTGCGCGACAAAGGCTACGATCGCCCCACTGCCATTCAGGCCGCTGCGATCCCGCCGGCGATGGACGGGCGCGACGTCTTAGGTTCGGCTCCGACCGGCACCGGCAAAACCGCCGCCTTCCTGCTGCCCGTGCTGCAGCACCTGCTGGACTTTCCACGCAAAAAATCCGGCCCGCCGCGCGTGCTGATCCTGACGCCAACGCGTGAACTGGCGATGCAGGTCGCCGATCAGGCGCGTGAATTGGCTGCTCATACCTCGCTGGATATCGCCACCATCACCGGCGGCGTCGCTTACATGAACCACGCGGAAGTGTTCAGCGAAAATCAGGACGTGGTGGTCGCCACCACCGGCCGTTTGCTGCAATACATTAAAGAAGAGAACTTCGACTGCCGCGCGGTGGAAACCCTGATCCTCGACGAAGCCGACCGCATGCTCGACATGGGCTTCGCGCAGGACATCGAAACCATCTCCGCCGAAACCCGCTGGCGCAACCAGACGCTGCTGTTCTCCGCCACGCTGGAAGGCGAAGCAATTCGCGAATTCGCCGAGCGCATCCTGAAAGAGCCGGTGGAAGTGGAAGCCGATCCGTCGCGCCGCGAACGCAAAAAGATCCTGCAGTGGTACTACCGCGCCGATGACGTGCAGCACAAAACCGCGCTGCTGATCCACCTGCTGAAGCAGCAGGACGTGCAGAAATCGGTGATCTTCGTGCGCAAACGCGAACGCGTGCACGAGCTGGCCACCTGGCTGCGCGAAGCGGGCATCAACACCTGCTATCTCGAAGGCGAAATGGTGCAGGCCAAACGCAACGAAGCGGTCAAACGCATGATGGATGGCCGGGTTAACGTGCTGGTCGCCACCGACGTTGCCGCGCGCGGTCTGGATATCCTCGATATCACCCACGTGTTCAACTTCGACATGCCGCGCACGGCGGACACCTACCTGCACCGCATCGGCCGTACCGGCCGCGCCGGGCGCAAAGGCACCGCCATTTCGCTGGTGGAAGCGCACGACCATCTGCTGCTGGGCAAAGTGGGCCGTTACCTGAACGAGCCGCTGAAAGCGCGCGTGATCGACGAACTGCGGCCAAAAACCAAGGTGCCGAACGAGAAGAGCAACGGCAAGCCGTCGAAAAAAGTGCTGGCCAAACGCGCGGAAGATAAAGCGAAGAACAAAGAAAAGGCCAAGGTAAAAGTGCGCCATCGCGACGCCAAAAACGTCGGCAAACGCCGTCAGGCGAAGGCCAAACCGGCCGGCGACGCGGAATAACCCCCGCTGCCTAAGAAAAAACCGCCTGTACAGGCGGTTTTTTTATGGGCGTTTACGGCTGCGCGTAGTGCGTGGCCAAGCGGTGCCCCTGCAGCCATTTGTCCAGTTCGCGGAACTGCGCCTTCAGCTCGTCATTCTGCAAATGCGCCGGCGTTTGCGAGAAATAAAACTGGAACGCAAAGCCCTGCTGGTTGCGCGCCCGGGCCTCGGCCCCGGCCTGCAACAACAGCAGCGCCAGGTGCGGCGCGTTAATCTTCGCCGCCAGATGCAGCGGGGTATCCCCCAGCCGATCGCTCAAGGTGGTGTCCGCCCCGGCCGCCAGCAACAGCCGCAGTTGATCTTCGCGCCCGGCCAGCACCGCCGCCGCGAGCGGCGTGGCGCCGGTAACGGCATTGCGCACGTTCACCTGCACCCCTTCGGTCAGCAGCAACCGCAGGTACTGCGCGTCTTGCAACATCGCCGCGGTGTGCAGCGCGCTGTTGCCGTCCAGCCCCGCCGCCGCCGGGTCGGCCCCGAGATCCAGCAACGCCTGCACGCTACCCGGCTGCTGCGAAAGCACCGCCCACTGCAACAGCGTGACCTGCCGATCGCCCCGCTCGCGCAAACGATCCTGCGTGGCCTGCGCACGGATGCCCTGCGTATCGCCGCGCGCCACCGCCTGAGCCAGCGCCAGATTGCTGTGGCCGTCAAACGGCGAAATCTCCTGCCCCATCTGTTGCTCCTTAGCCATCATCAGTAAACCGGTCACCGCGACCAGCGCCAGTAAGGCTATCGCCAGCGCCCACCGCAAGCGACGCCCTTCAGGCATTGGCCTTCGCCTCCCACGGCTTTTGTTCCGCCATCGAGCTTATCACCTTGTCGATGCCGTGCGCCGTCAGGCTGCGATCCAGATGCTTGCTCGGCCGCCAGTCATCGATGCCGGTCAGGGTATCGTTGTTGGCCAGGGTGATGTTGTGGCCGATGGCATCCGGGATCAGCGAGGTCGATTCCTGGGTGCTGGTCAGCATGTCATATTGCTCGCTGTAGCGGCGAATGCTGCCGGCTTCGGCATCTTTCTTCGCCGCCGCCGGATCGATGCCCAGGCGATTCAGGGTGTAATCCGAGACCCCGGCCGCGTTGAAGGTGACCGCGACGGTGCCGGTCGCCAGCGCCGCCGTGGCCGCAAGGCCGCCGCCGAGCGAATGGCCGGCGATCACCAGCGCATCGCCGAAGGCCGCCTTGGCGCTTTTGGCGGCGGCAACCGCCTGATTGTACTGCACATCGTCATAGCCCGTCGCCTGCCGCACGTTGCTCAGCCAGTCGCGCCAGTCGTTGGTGCCGGCGAACGCCAACACATACTGCTTGTCGTTGCTGTAAATCCCGGCCTGGAAACCGCTGCCCGCGTCGTGCAGGCTGGCGGGATCGATGCCAAAACCGAGCAGCGCGCTGTCGCTCAGGCGGTTGAACCCGGCGGCACCCTGGCCATTGAGTGAATAAACGTCCTTGGCCAACAGCGCCAACGCATAATCCCCCTCCTGCGATTGCTGCCCCCTCGTCACGCCCGGCGCTGCCGCCGCCGTCGGCGCCGCCGCTGAGATATCGCCGACCAGCGTATTCAACAGATTCTGCGCATTGAGCGTGTTCTGAGAGGGAGAGGCCACCGGCGCCGGATTTGCCGGCGTTGCCGCGGGCAGCGCCGCCGTCGCCGTCTCGGCAGCGGCGCGAGGTGTAGGGATCGCGGCCACCGGGGATACTGCAGAGGTAAAACTTAAAGGCATACTCATGCCGACTCCTTGTCGATAGACTTTTTATTGAGCACCTGAATAGGTGCTGATTTAGCTATCGGCAGGTCGGATGAGTTCTGTATTAGAAATGCTTATCTTTGTGCAGAATGTGATCCGCGTTCGATTTTCGGCCGTCAAACGCAGAAAAGGGAGCCGAAGCTCCCTGATTGACTGCGCCGCAAATTACAGGCTTTCGGTAAAGGTGCGGGCGATAACGTCGCGCTGCTGTTCCGGCGTCAGGGAGTTGAAGCGCACCGCATAGCCGGACACGCGGATGGTCAGCTGCGGGTATTTTTCCGGGTGCTTGACCGCGTCTTCCAGGGTTTCGCGACGCAGCACGTTGACGTTCAGGTGCTGGCCGCCTTCCACGCGCACGGTCGGCTGCATTTCCAGCGGCACTTCACGGTATTCGATCTGGCCCAGATCGCTCACCGCGACAACCTGATCTTCCGCGTAGTTGGCCTTGGCGCACACGCAGCGAGCTTCCGCTTTTTCATCGTCCAGCAGCCAGAAAGAATTCACCAGCGCCTGGTCGTTCGCTTTGGTAATTTGAATACCGGTAATCATTATGTTGCCTCCGTACAAGGGCGTAAAAATTCACGTCGTGAGAAAACCCAATTCTGGTTTCGGCCATTTGGTAAAACCATTGTTGTCTTGTTGTTCTGTATACCAGCCTGACCAAGCCAGTTCCTTGATTAAAGTCAATTTTTACCGGGTAGGCACAAGGCGTGAAGGGGCAAATTTATGTTTTATATCAATTTTCCTACTGCGGCAAAAACCAATTATTTTTGTAAATTTTCAAAATTAATTGCATAAGACGCAGCGGCAAGAAATGAAAAGCGGGTTTCGCTGCGCGAGCCGACACGGTAAGCTATAGCCCATGAATTGCTAAAGAAAACAAAGGAGAGCGTTTATGGCCACCTCCCTCACCTGGCATGACGTGATCGGCAAAGAGAAAGAGCAGCCCTATTTTGTTGAAACGCTCGCCTTTGTTGCCGCTGAACGCCAGGCCGGTAAGACCATTTATCCACCGCAGAAGGACGTGTTCAACGCTTTCCGCTATACCGAGCTGGCGGACGTCAAAGTCGTCATCCTCGGCCAGGATCCCTACCACGGCCCCAATCAGGCGCACGGCCTCTCTTTCTCGGTGCGCCCCGGCGTGCCGGCGCCGCCGTCGCTGGTGAACATGTATAAAGAGCTGGCGACTGATATTCCCGGTTTCGAACGCCCGGATCACGGCTATTTGCAAAGCTGGGCCGAACAGGGGGTGCTGCTGCTCAACACCGTGCTGACGGTGGAAGGTGGCCGCGCGCACTCGCACGCCAACCTGGGCTGGGAAACCTTTACCGATAAAGTGATCGCCGCCCTGAACGAGAACCGCGAAGGCGTGGTGTTCCTGCTGTGGGGCTCGCACGCGCAGAAGAAAGGCAACTTTATCGACCGCAACCGCCACCATGTGCTGAAGGCACCGCACCCGTCGCCACTCTCCGCGCACCGCGGCTTCCTCGGCTGCCGCCACTTCTCGCAGGCCAATCAGCTGCTGGAGCAGCAAGGGCTCACGCCGATCGACTGGATGCCGCGCCTGCCGCAGGCGTAGCCCAGAGACAAAAAAGGCACCCTCGGGTGCCTTTCTTTATGCCGTTGCCGGGGCGATTACGCCTTGGCTTTGGAGACCGCAACCATCGCAGGGCGCAGCAGGCGGCCGTTCAGCGTATAGCCTTTCTGCATCACCATCATCACGTGGTTCGGCTGATGATCGGCGGATTCCATCATGCTCATCGCCTGATGCACTTCCGGGTTGAACGGCACGTTGACGTCGCCGACGATCTCGATGCCGTATTTGCGCACCACGTCCAGCAGCGATTTCAGCGTCAGCTCGATGCCTTCGATCATCGCGGCCAGTTCCGGATTGTTTTTATCCGCCAGATCCAGCGCGCGCTCCAGGTTGTCGATCACCGGCAGCAGATCGCCGGAGAATTTCTCTAGGGCGAACTTGTGCGCTTTCTCGACGTCCAGTTCGGCGCGGCGGCGGATGTTCTCCGCTTCGGCTTTGGCGCGCAGCAGGCTGTCGCGCTCGTGCTGCTGAGCTTCCGCCAGTTGGGCTTCCAGTTCGGCGATACGCGCATCGCGCAGATCGACGCCTTCCGCCGCTTCCGGCAGCGTATCCTCGTGGTGAGCGTGTTGTTCCATTTCTTCCGAGACTTGCTCGTTTGGCGTCTTCTGTTCTTTACTACTCATGAATATCTCCGCGTTTTAGCATTAATCTCGCAACTTGGCTTATTATGGGGATCAAAACCGGGGTTTCAAGTCAACCGGTCACAATGTGGGGCATAAACGGCTCCCGGTGAGGAAAATCACAACAAATGAATAAAAAATTCGCCTGTATTGGCATTGTTGGCCACCCGCGTCACCCTTCAGCGCTGGCAACCCACGAGATGCTGTTCCACTGGCTGGTCGCCCGCGGCTATTCGGTGATGGTCGAACGCCAGATCGCTCATGATTTAGGGCTGAAAGACGCTGTGACCGGCAGCCTGGCGGATATCGGCCAGCGCGCCGACCTGGCGGTGGTGGTCGGCGGCGACGGCAACATGCTCGGCGCCGCGCGCGTGCTGGCGCGCTACGACATCAAGGTGATCGGGGTCAACCGCGGCAACCTCGGCTTCCTCACCGATCTCGATCCCGACAACGCCCTGCAGCAGCTGGCGGACGTGCTGGAAGGCGAGTACATCGACGAACAGCGTTTCCTGCTGGAAACCATCGTGCATAAAGAGCACCAGCAGTGCCGCATCAGCACCGCCATCAACGAAGTGGTGCTACACCCCGGCAAAGTGGCGCACATGATCGAATTCGAGGTGTACATCGACGATCGCTTCGCCTTCTCGCAGCGTTCCGACGGCCTGATCATCGCCACGCCGACCGGCTCCACCGCCTACTCGCTCTCCGCCGGCGGGCCGATCCTCACCCCGTCGCTGGAGGCGATCGCGCTGGTGCCGATGTTCCCGCATACCCTCTCCGCCCGGCCGCTGGTGATCAACGGCGACAGCACCATCCGCCTGAAGTTTTCGCAGATCGGCAGCGATCTGGAGATCAGCTGCGACAGCCAGATCGCGCTGCCGATCCAGGAAGGCGAAGAAGTGCTGATCCGCCGCAGCGATTTCCACCTGAACCTGATTCACCCAAAGGACTACAGCTATTTCAACACGTTAAGCACCAAACTGGGCTGGTCGAAAAAATTGTTCTAAAATCTGTGCCGGCCACTTTACTGTATATAAAACCAGTTTATACTGTATGAAACTACAGTTATGTGTTTATACACAGGAAGGTTCCCATGCTGGCGCAATTAACCATCAGCAACTTTGCTATCGTTCGTGAGTTGGAAATCGATTTTCAACCGGGTATGACGGCGATCACCGGTGAAACCGGCGCCGGCAAATCCATCGCCATCGATGCGCTGGGGCTGTGCCTCGGCAACCGCGCCGACGGCAACGTGGTGCGCCTGGGAGCCGCCCGCGCCGACATCTGCGCCCGCTTCTCGCTGGCGGACACCCCGTCCGCGCGCGAGTGGCTGGAGCAGAACCAACTGGACGACAGCAACGAATGCCTGCTGCGCCGGGTGATCAACGCCGACGGCCGTTCGCGCGGCTTTATCAACGGCACCGCCGTGCCGCTGTCGCAGCTGCGCGAGCTGGGGCAACGCCTGATTCAAATCCATGGCCAACACGCCCATCAGCTGCTGCTCAAGCCGGAGCACCAAAAATCGCTGCTCGACGCCTACGCCGACGAACCCGCCCTGCTGGCGGCGATGAGCCAGGCCTACCAACGCTGGCACCAGAGCTGCCGCGAGCTGGCGCACCATCAGCAGCAGTCCATCGAGCGCGAAGCGCGCAAGCAGCTGCTGCAATACCAATTGAAAGAGCTGAACGAATTCGCGCCGCAGGCCGGCGAGTTCGAACAGACCGACGCCGAGTACAAGCGCCTGGCCAACAGCGGCCAGCTGCTGACCCTCAGCCAGCAGACGCTGCAGCTGCTGGCCGACAGCGACGAGAACAACATGCTCAGCCAGCTCTACAGCGCCAAGCACCTGCTGCTCGAGCTGGCCGGGCTGGACGACAAGCTCAGCGGCCTGCTGGACATGCTGGAAGAGGCCTCTATCCAGATCAGCGAAGCCAGCGACGAGCTGCGCCACTACGCCGATCGCATGGATCTCGATCCCAACCGCCTGCACGAGCTGGAACAGCGCCTGTCGCGCCAAATCAGCCTGGCGCGCAAACACCAGGTTGCGCCGGAAGAGCTGCCGCAGCTGCATCAGCAGTTGCTGGATGAACAGCAGCTGCTGTCGCAGCAGGAAAGCGACCATGAGCACCTGAACGAGGCGGTCACCCTGCATCACCAGCAGGCGCTGGCGCTGGCGGAACAGCTGCATCAGAAACGCCTGCATTACGCCGCCGAGCTGACCACGCTCATCACCGACAGTATGCAGGCGCTCTCCATGCCGCACGGCAAGTTCAACATCGATGTGCGTTTCGAGCCGCAGCACCTGAGCGTCGAAGGGGCCAGCCGCACCGAGTTCTGCGTCTCCACCAACCCGGGGCAGCCGCTACAGCCACTGGCGAAGGTCGCCTCCGGCGGTGAGCTGTCACGCATCGCGCTGGCGATTCAGGTGATCACCGCCCGCAAGATGGAAACCCCGGCGCTGATCTTCGATGAGGTGGACGTGGGTATCAGCGGCCCGACCGCCGCCATCGTCGGCCGCCTGCTGCGCCAGCTCGGCGAATCCACCCAGGTGATGTGCGTGACCCACCTGCCGCAGGTGGCGGGATGCGGGCATCAGCACCTGTTCGTCAGCAAGCAGACCGACGGCACGGTCACCGAAACCCAGATGGCACCGCTGGATAAACGCGCCCGGCTGCAGGAGCTGGCGCGCCTGCTCGGCGGCAGCGAAGTCACCCGCAATACGCTGGCGAACGCCAAAGAACTGCTGGCGGCATAAAAAAGCTCAACTTTTTCACTTTCCTGCGGTCTGACAGTGACGCTGTAGACCCGAAAGATATCTAAAGTGCAGCGCGGCGGCGATCCTAAGCCTGCTCAACGGCCTGAAACAGGCCAAGCGCTTGAGGTGCTGAAAGAAAGCCAACGCGTCGCAACTTGAAAGATGAAGGGTATAAAGGTTTCCAACTGCCGCAAGGTCTATTATCATCGGCATCCTATGCCCTAAAGGAATGTGATTACTATGCGCTGTAAAACGCTGACTGCCGCCGCTGTAGTTCTTGTGATGCTGACTGCAGGCTGTTCTACTTTTGAAAAGGTGGTTTATCGTCCTGACATCAACCAGGGGAACTACCTGACGTCGACCGACGTGGCGAAAATTCAGAAAGGGATGACCCAGCAACAGGTCGCTTACACATTGGGCACCCCAATGCTGCAAGACCCGTTCGGGACTCAGACGTGGTTCTATGTGTTCCGCCAGCAGCCTGGCCATGAAGACATCACCCAGCAGACGCTGACGCTGACCTTCGACAGCGCAGGCGTGTTGACCGATATCCAGAACAAACAGGCGCTGACCAAGTAATCGGCGCCGCTCTTCCGGCCCATGAGGGGGCATGGTGTTCCTCATGACAGTCGCAGGCTGCAACGCGGAAGAGAAAATCAGTTTCAGATAAAAAAATAAGGCGCTATAAGCGCCTTATTTTTTTGCCTTTTCTGCCCGTTGCCGGCGCAGCTCTTTCGGATCGGCTATCAGCGGCCGGTAGATCTCCACCCGGTCGCCGTCGTTCAGCGTATCGCCCAGCTTGGCCGGGCGGCTGTAGATGCCGATTTTGTTGCTCTTGAGATCGATATCCTGGCGCAGCTCCAGCAGGCCCGAAGCCTGGATCGCTTGCTCGACGCTGCTGCCCTCGGCCAGCTTCACCTTGCGCAGGTACTGGCGCTCCGGCAAGGCGTACACCACCTCGACCTGGATGTCAGACACTGTAGACCTCTTTCGCCCGCTGGGTGAATGCCTGCACCATGTTGCCCGCCAGCTCTTTGAACACCTTGCCGAACGCCAGCTCAATCAGTTTGTTGGTGAACTCGAAGTCCAGGTGCAGCTCCACCTTGCAGGCCTCTTCGCTCAGCGGCGTGAACTGCCAACCGCCCATCAGCTTGCGGAACGGGCCATCGACCAGCTGCATATTGATGCTCTGGTTATCCAGCAGCGTATTGCGCGTGGTGAAGGTCTTGCTGATACCGGCCTTGGCGACGTCCACCGCGGCGGTCATTTCGTTAGAGGTAGCGTTAAGCACCCGGCTGCCGGTGCAACCTGGCAGAAAATCGGGATAAGAGTGAACATCGTTAACCAACTGATACATCTGCTCGGCGCTGAACGGCACTAATGCAGACCGACTGATCTGGGGCATATCATTTCCTGTGAGACATAAAACGTACAGATAATACCATTTATCTGGCGGCAAACAAAAAATCTGCTAAGGGATGAGGGCGCCAAAAATGCGAAAAATTGCGCAGGTGCTGAACGGGAAAGGATTTCTTTCGCTGAAGCATCCAGTATAATGAACGCACTATGACAAAGAAAAAAGCACACAAACCCGGTTCCGCCACCATTGCTCAAAACAAGCGCGCGCGTTTCGAATACTTCATTGAAGAAGAGTTCGAGGCGGGCCTGTCGCTGCAAGGGTGGGAAGTTAAATCGCTGCGTGCAGGCAAAGCCAACCTCAGCGACAGCTACGTGACGTTCCGTGACGGTGAAGCCTATCTGTTTGGCGCCACCATCACTCCGCTCAACGTGGCTTCGTCGCATGTGGTGTGCGATCCGACGCGTACCCGTAAACTGCTGCTGAACCGACGCGAGCTGGATACCCTGCTCGGCCGCGTCAACCGCGATGGCTACACCGTGGTGGCCTTGTCCCTGTATTGGAAAAATGCCTGGAGCAAGATCAAGATCGGCGTAGCCAAAGGTAAGAAAGAGCACGACAAACGCGATGACATCAAAGATCGCGAATGGCAGACGGCGAAAGCCCGTATCATGAAGCACGCCAATCGTTAAGCCGCTGGCTTATCGAAGTAAACTTCTGGTATACTGCACAAAGTTACTTGGGGCTGATTCTGGATTCGACGGGATTTGCGAAGCCCTAGGAGCATGCCGAGGGGCGGTTGGCCTCGTAAAAAGCCGCAAAAAAATAGTCGCAAACGACGAAAACTACGCTTTAGCAGCTTAATACCCTGCTTAGAGCCCTCTCTCCCTAGCCTCCGCTCTTAGGACGGGGATCAAGAGAGGTCAAACCCAAAAGAGATCGCGTGGATGTCCTGCCTGGGGCTGAAGCGTTAAACTCAATCAGGCTAGTCTGTCAGTAGCGTGTCCATCCGCAGCTGGCCGGCGAATGTAAAGATTGGACTAAGCATGTAGTGCCGACGGTGTAGTAATTTCGGACGCGGGTTCAACTCCCGCCAGCTCCACCAAATACGTCGCCAGTGAACCAGATAGACCCGGCGATAATAGCGAAAAAGCCCACAACTTCGGTTGCGGGCTTTTTTGTATCCGTAACCATCCGAGCGTATCCGGCTCAATCCAGTGATTATCGGTATACGATTAGGTATACGCTAAAACGTATGCCAATGGCGTATACCAATAAACGGACGCTCCCTTGCATGGCGCGGACGACACGCCCCCTCACCAATAAAGGCCTGGCCGAACGGCGCGTGCAGCGAGTGATCCTGGTGCGCAACCTGCTGGCTGGGCACGCTGTGCAACCGAGAGTTGGCGCAGGCAGCGAAGGATATTGCCGCCACGGGCCTGGCGCAGCGGCCAGGACAGCAGCTTGCCGCGACGGTACGCGGTAGCGCGGCGTCATGGGAAATTGCCCGGTCATGTCACCCCAGTCTTAGTTGAAGCTCCGCAATACATGATTGGCGGATTGCGCCACGAACCTCCCTCGGGTCACATGGAGACGTGCAACCGTTCAGTTCCAGTTGTGACCGACATCTCTACATCAAGATCGCGACCGGCCATCCTGCTGAAGTGTCTGAAGGTAGGCGCTGAACATCCCGGTCATTGCATCAGCATAAGCTTTGATTTCAGCCTTGGATCGCCGGGTTTGGGAAAAGCTGTTGCCCAAGGTACTGAGCGTGGTGAAGATGAGATCGCCGGCCAATTCGCGGGAGGCGGTAGACGCTTCTGGCAAGACCTCCATCATGAAGGCGTCGATCATCCGGTCGCCTTCGGCCCTGGCCTGGCGCGCCTCGGGGTTGTCGCGATAGAGCGGAGCCACGTCATTGAGCGCGCCGCGAATCTCTGCTTCTTCGCACTCGGTGCGAAGGAAGGCATGCACAAGGGTTCGCAGTCGCTCCAAGGGCGGTGTACCGGAATCTTCGAGGATGTTTTGCAGCATCCGGGTCGTCTGCATCCATTCATCGACCTGGAGACGGAACAGGATCGACTCCTTGTTGGGGAAATACTGATAGATCGACCCGACGCTAACGCCGGCTTTCTCAGCAACGCGTGCTGTGGTGAACCGAGTAACGCCTTCCTCGGCCAAAACCTGTATGGCGGCTTCCAGAATGGCTGCCACCAGCTCGGTCGAACGCGCCTGTTGGGGTTGCTTGCGCGAGGTAATCTGTGGACGACGGCGGGTGATCATGGTGGTGTAGTGATTCCAAGCTTAGCGGACAGAAACGCGGTCAATCTTCCCAATCCATTAATGCGACGGATTGTTCACATATTAGCATAGCACAGGGCGTCACCTCAATCCTGAGTGAATGGCCTGCGTGGTCAATATTGCCGCCGTAGCACGCACACATCGCCCTCTCCCCTCACGCATCTTGGGAAGGCATATCTTCTCGATGCGTATCGTTTGAAAGACCGCTCTACATCTCAACCATGTTCCCGTTTTAGTGACGAAAAACCTGAGCATTTGGCGACTCTTCGATCTTCGAGGATGCAACTGGATAGGCGCAACCGCCGTGTTTTCAAGGCAACCACGATGATTCGCTTGTCGGTTTTGGAAGGCAGAAAACGCGAACCTCAATGCGAATTTCTAACATGATGGATTCGTCATATTATTTCATCAACGCGAATGATTATTCGCATTTAAGGCGCCTCAACACAGAGGCTCTGTCTATCCAACCTCGAACCGGACAACTTTATGACCTCAACACTGACCAATGTACCGCTGGCACCATTGCTAGATCGCCTGTTCAAACAGGCCGACCGGGCCACCAGTCCGGCAATGGCGGGCATCTCGCGCGAAGATCGTGAGCGCCTGATGAGCAGCAAAACCGAGTACCTCGACTTCTACAGTCGCGCCAAGGACTTGTGGCTGCCGGTGTCGCGCGAGACCGGCGTGCTGCTGTACCAACTGGCACGCAGCACGGGCGCGCGCAGCATTGTCGAGTTCGGCACCTCGTTCGGACTCTCGACCCTGTATTTGGCGGCTGCGCTGCGCGACAACGGTGGCGGCCACCTGATCGGCAGCGAGTTCGAGCCTTCGAAGATTGCCAAGGCTCGCCAGCATCTTGTTGAAGGCGGCGTGGATGACTTGGTCGAAATCCGTGAAGGCGACGCCCTGAAAACGCTGGCCACGAACCTCCCCGAGTCTATCGACCTGCTACTGCTCGATGGCGCCAAGTCGATCTACTGCGAAGTCCTCGACTTAGTCGAACACCGCCTGCGCCCCGGCGCACTAATCGTCGCCGACAATGCCGACTACAGCCCTGACTACCTCGCGCGCGTACGCTCTCCGAACAAGGGCTATCTGTCCGTACCGTTTGGCGAAGACGTGGAACTGTCGATCCGGCTGGCCTGAATCAACCATACAATCAGGAGATTTTACAATGCACGTATTTGTTACTGGCGCCACAGGCTGGGTCGGCTCTGCCGTGGTCGAAGATCTGATCGCTGCCGGCCACTCGGTCATTGGCCTGGTCCGTTCCACCGATAAGGCGACCCAACTCGCTGGAACGGGCGCGAAAGTCATTCAGGCCACGCTCGATGATCTGAATACTTTGCGTTCTGTCGCATCGACGGCGGACGCCGTGATCCACACCGCGTTCAACCATGACTTCTCCAAGTTCATCGAGAATGCGGAGCAAGACCGCCGCGTGATCGAGGCGCTTGGCCGCGTATTGGAAGGATCGAACCGGCCGCTGCTCGTCACTTCCGGCCTGTCTGGGCTGCCGCGTGGCGCCACCGAGGCCGACCTGCCCAATCCGGCCTCACCTCGCAAGTCGGAGGAAGCCGCGCGGGCTGCGGCGACGCGCGGGGTGCGCGCATCAACGGTGCGCCTTGCGCCGTCGGTTCATGGGGTGGGCGACCACGGTTTTATGCCCTTCCTCATTCGCCTGGCGCAGCAGAAAGGCGTATCGGCCTACCTGGGTGACGGCCAGAACTGCTGGGCAGGTGTGTATCGGCGAGATGCCGCGCGCGTCTATCGCCTTGCCTTGGAGCAAGGCGTCACCGAATCGGTTTATCACGCGATCGCGGACGAAGCCGTGCCGTTCAAGGCGATTGCCGAAGCGATCGGCAACCGCCTGGGTCTGCCGATCGAGTCGCGCGACCGCGAGCACTTCGGCTGGTTCGCCAACATGGCTGGCGCCGATATGTCGGCGTCCAGCACCCGCACGCGTGAACTGCTCGGCTGGAAACCCCAAGGCCCGAACCTGATCGCCGACCTGGATCAGCCTGGCTACTACGCCGGCTGATCCGTCGTACTCAATTCCTGAGTGTACCTATGTCACAAGAACAATCTCTTTCCTCGCCGACACCGGCGATGGCGTCACCGCCTGGTGCCAATGTCTTCCTGACGCTGCTGCCCATCACGCTGGCAGTCTTCATCGGGTTCCTCACCATTGGAATGCAGATGCCGGTCCTACCGCTCCATCTGCATGAAACGCTCGGCATGGGTACGCTCGTGATCGGCTTGGTCATCGGCCTGCAATTCGTCGTGGCACTGCTGTCCCGTCCCTGGGCCGGCAACCTCGCGGACCTGCGCGGCGCCAAGCGAGCGGTGGTCATCGGCTGCTTGCTCGCAGCCAGTTCCGGCCTGATCTACCTGGCATCTCTGGCCTTCGTCACCACACCGACCACCTCGGTATGGATCGTGGTGCTGGGCCGCATCCTGCTGGCCCTGGGTGAAAGTCTGATCGCCACGGGGGCGCTGGGCTGGTCACTCGGGTTGGTCGGTCCGCGGAACGCAGGCAAGGTCATGGTCTGGGTCGGCATCGCCATCTACGGTGCCTATGCGCTGGGTGCGCCCCTCGGCGTCGCGGTGAACGCCCAGTGGGGATTCGCCGGCATCGCCGCCGCTGTGGTAGCCATTCCCTTCGTGGCCTTGGCCGTGGTTACGGGCGTGCGCGCCGTCGCCCCTTCGGCAACCAGGCGCACGCCGTTTTACAAGGTGCTCGGTGCCGTGCTATGGCCCGGCATGGGCCTGGCACTGTCCAGCGTCGGCTTCGGACTGATCACGGCCTTCATCGCGCTGCTGTTCGCCGCCAAACAGTGGGGCAACGCTTCGCTGGCGTTCACCGCGTTCGGCCTGGCCTTCATCGGCGCACGCATCTTCTTCGGCCACTTGCCGGACAAGCTGGGCGGCGCGAAGGTGGCGCTGGTGAGTGTTGCCATCGAGGCCGTCGGGCAGCTGTTCATCTGGCGTGCCGACTCCGCGTCGCTCGCCTACGCAGGCGCGGCCCTGACGGGCTTCGGCTACTCGCTGGCCTATCCAGGGTTCGGTGTGGAAGCCGTGCGGCGCGCTCCGCCGCAGACTCGCGGCTTGGTGATGGGCGCCTACGTGGCATTCATGGACATCGCGCTGGGCCTGACCAGCCCCTTGGCCGGCGCGCTGGCTGGCGCTCAGGGGATTAGCTCGGTCTATCTGGCCGGCGCCATCACCGTCGCGCTGGCGCTGGTCATTGCCTTGCGCCTACTTTCCGACGATTCGGCAGCGACCGTGCAGGCTGACAACGCAAGCGCAGGCAGTCCCGCCGCCAGGAATGCCGGAGCAATCGCCATCAGTCTGGTGGGTCTACTCGTCATCTTCGGCGGGTTATACGCATGGCGCGCAGCTCGGGCCGGCGGCGCTGCGCCTCCCGCGCGAGCACCGGCACTGGTATCGACCGTGCACGTGCAGCCGCGCACCGTCGCCGGGGTACTGCAAGCGGTCGGCAGCCTGCAAGCCGTGCGCGAAGTCGTACTGGCCCCGGACACGGCCGGCCGGGTGACGGCCCTCAGCTTTACCGCCGGCCAGATCGTTAAGGAAGGCGCCACGCTGGTTCAGCTCTACGATGCCCCGGAACAGGCCGATCGCAGTGCCGCTGAGGCGAGGGCCAATTTCGCGCAGTTGCAGTTGCGGCGCTCGCAGGCGCTGGCATCCAGCGGTGCCGAGCCACGCGAACTGCTGGAGCAGCGCAAGACAGAAGCCGACCAGGCCGCCGCCGCCGTCCGGCAACTGGATGCACGCATCCAGCAGAAGAACATCCGGGCGCCGTTCTCCGGCCAACTCGGTATCCGGCGCATCAACCTTGGGCAGTACCTCAACGCAGGCGAAGCTATCGCCACGCTGACGCAGCTCGACCTGATGTACGTCAATTTCACCCTGCCGCAGCAGGAACTTTCCAGGTTGGCGCTCGGCGCGCGGGTGCAGGTCACTGTGGATGCCGTTCCGGGCAAGATCTTCGACGCCAAGGTCAGCACCATTGAGCCGCGCATCGACGGGGAAACCCGCAACGTCGCCGTCCAGGCCATCCTGTCGAACACCGACAACCTGCTGAAGTCTGGCATGTACGCGGTGGCCAAGCTGGAACTTCCGGCGACGGAGCATGCCATCGCTCTGCCGCTTACGGCGATCCAGACATCCGCTTCGGGTGACAGCGTGGTGCTCGTTCAGGAGGCCGACGCGCAAGGGATCGGCAAAGCCGTGGCCGTTCCCGTCATCACTGGCCGCAGGCTGGGCGACGACGTGCTGGTGACGCAGGGCGTGAAGTCCGGCGACATCGTGGTGGTCGCCGGTCAGAACCGGCTGCTGCCGGGCGGCAAAGTAAAGATCAATGCCGCATCGTCTGAGGGGACTCCGCGATGAACTTCACCGACCTTTTCATCCGGCGGCCCATTATGGCCCTGGTCGTGAGCCTGCTGATCCTGCTGGCAGGCCTGGCTTCGGTCTTATCCCTGCCGGTGCGCCAGTATCCGTACCTCGAAAACGCCACCATCAATATCACGACCTCGCTGCCGGGGGCGACTCAGGAGGTGATGCAGGGCTTTGTCACGACGCCCATCTCACAGTCCATCGCCACGGCCAGCGGCATCGAATACCTGAGTTCGACGACAACCCCCGGCCGCAGCGAAATCAAGGCCCGGCTGGTGCTCAATGCCAATGCCGACCGGGCCATGACCGAGATCCTGGCCAAGGTGCAGCAGGTCAAGTACCAGCTTCCAGCGGGCGTCGCCGATCCGGTTATCAGCAAGTCCACCGAAGGCGGTACCGCCGTCCAGTATGTCGCGTTCTACAGCGACACCCTGACCATCCCACAGGTCACGGACTTCGTGAACCGCGTGGCGCTGCCGCTGTTCGCTGGGATACCGGGTGTGGGGCAAGTCGATACCAACGGCGGGCAGACGCTGGCGCTGCGCATCTGGATCGACCCCGTGAAGCTGGCCGCGCGCGGCCTGTCGGCGAGTGAGATCGCGGCGGCCCTGCGCGCCAACAGCGTGCAGTCGGCGCCGGGCCAGCTCAAGAGTTCGCTGACCGTCACCAACATCAGCGCAGCCACCGACCTGCGCAGCGTAGAGGACTTCCGCCAAATGGTGATCAAGTCCAGCGCCGGCGGCGGCGTGGTACGACTGGCCGACGTGGCGACGGTCGAGATCGGCGGCCAGAACTACAACAATGCGTCCTTCGCCAGCGGCATCCCGGCGGTGTTCGCGGCGCTCTTCCCGACACCGGACGGCAACCCGCTGGACATTGCTCGGCAGGCACAGGAACTGTTGCCCCGCATCCGGGCGACTGCGCCGCCAGGGTTGCAGGTCGTGCCAAACTATGACGTGGCGAAGTTTGTCAATGCGTCGATTGCGGAGGTTCAACACACGTTGATCGAAGCCATCGCGATCGTCATCGCCGTGATCTTCCTGTTCCTGGGAACCTTCCGCGCAGTCATCATCCCCGTCGTCACCATTCCGCTGTCGCTGGTCGGAACGGCGGCGCTGATGCTGGCGTTCGGCTTCTCGATCAACCTGCTGACGCTGCTGGCGATGGTGCTGGCGATCGGGCTGGTCGTGGATGACGCCATCGTGGTGGTGGAAAACATACACCGGCATATCGAGGAAGGCGCATCGCCTGTGCGGGCGGCTCTGCTCGGCGCCCGCGAGATCGTCGGCCCTGTGATCGCCATGACCATCACGCTGGCGGCGGTCTATGCGCCGATCGGCCTGATGGGCGGATTGACCGGGGCGCTATTCAAGGAGTTCGCCTTCACGCTGGCCGGTTCGGTCATCGTCTCCGGCGTGGTCGCGCTCACGCTGTCGCCGGTGATGAGTTCGATGCTGCTCAGTTCCAAGCAGAGCGAGGCGAAACTCGCCAGGCAGGTCGAACACTATATAGAAGGACTGACCTCATTCTACCGGCGCCTGCTGGCCCGCACGCTGGCCGCGCGCAGCGCGGTGCTGCTGGTCGGGGTCGCCGTGCTGGGCGCCATCGTGGTGCTGTTTATGGGCATCCGCCACGAGCTGGCCCCGGTCGAGGATCAGGGCGCGATCATCGTCATCGCCAAGGCACCGCAATATGCGGGCGTCAATTACACCGCTCGCTATGCCCAGAAAATCGAGAAGATTTTTGAATCGCTGCCGGAGTTTGACAACAGCTTCATGCACATCGGCGGTTCCGGGCGCGGCCAGAACCAGATGCTGGCCGGTACGATCTTCAAGGATTGGTCGCAGCGTTCCCGCTCCTCAATCCAGATACAGGGGCAGCTCCAGGCGGCCGGCGCCAGCATCGACGGCGAGACGCTGACAGCGGTTCAGGTGCCGCCGCTGCCCGGTTCCAGCGGCGGCCTGCCGGTGCAGATGGTGTTGCGCTCGCCCGACGACTTCTCGACGCTGTTCAAGACGGCCGAGCAAATCAAGGACGCGGCCTACAAGAGCGGGCTCTTTCTGTACGTGCAGAACGATCTGGCATTCGACAGCCCGCAGGCCCATGTCGCCATCGACAGCAGCAAGGCGCGCGAGATGGGCGTGACCATGCAGGCCATCGCCGACACGCTGGCCGTGCTGGTCGGTGAGAACTACGTCAATCGCTTCAACTTCCACGACCGCTCCTACGACGTCATCCCGCAGGTTCGGGACAGCGATCGTATGACCCCAGACGATCTGGGCCGCTTCTACGTCAAGGCCAGTTCCGGTGCGCTGGTGCCGCTGTCCACGGTGGTCCATGTGGAAACGCGGCCCCAGGTCAACGCTCTGACCCAGTTCGGCCAGATGAACTCGGCCACGATCGAGCTGCTGCCGCGCCCCGGCGTCAGCATGGGCGAAGCGGTGGCACTCCTGCAATCGCAGCCCTTGCCGGCCGGCACCAGCGTCGATTGGCTCAGCGACAGTCGCCAGTTCGTGCAGGAGGGCAACCGCCTGCTGGTTTCCTTCGGTTTCGCGCTCGTCGTCATCTTTCTGGTGCTGGCGGCGCAATTTGAGAGCCTGCGCGACCCGCTGGTGATTTTGGTGACGGTGCCGCTGGCGGTGTGCGGCGCGCTAGTGCCGCTCTGGCTGGGCTACGCCACGCTGAACATCTACACGCAGATTGGGCTTGTCACGCTGATCGGCCTGATCTCCAAGCACGGTATTCTGATGGTCACGTTCGCCAACTACATCCAACAGCACGAGAACCTGAGCCGGCTCGAAGCCATCGAGAAGGCGGCTGCGGTACGTATGCGCCCGGTGCTGATGACGACGGCGGCGATGGTCGCGGGCCTGGTGCCGCTGGTGTTCGCGGAAGGCGCCGGCTCGGCCAGCCGATTCTCGATTGGCATCGTGGTCGTGATGGGCATGTTGATCGGCACGCTCTTCACGCTGTTCGTGCTGCCAACCATCTACAGCTTTATCGCCAAGGACCACCGGGCTACGGAGCAGAGCCTGCGCGCCCGCGAACTCGCATCGGCGGAGGTATCCCATGCGTCTTGAACGAAAGAAGGCTCTGCCGCGCGCCCTGATTCTGGCCGTCGCCCTTACCATGACGGGCTGCGCCAGCGGGCCGGACTACCACGCCCCGGCCTTGCCAGAAACCACATCGGGTTCGTTCATCAGTCAATCGCCGCAGGTGGACGCCGGTTCGCCGCCGCCTGCGGACTGGTGGAAACTGTATGACGTTCCTGCGTTGAGCGCCATCGTGCAGGAGGCGCTGGCCGCCAATACCGATCTGCGTGTGGCACTGGCCAATCTGGATCGGGCGCGCGCGATCTACCGGGAAACACGCGGGGAACGCTTGCCATCGACCAATGTGACTGCGGGCGCCCGTCACGGTCGCGACCAGACCGCTGGCGGGGCCGGCCAGGCGCCGGTGCAGTGGAACTACACCGGCGGACTGGATATTTCCTACGAACTAGACCTTTTTGGACGAGTGCGGCGCGACATCGAAGCGGCGCGCGGCGATACCGAGGCGGCCGCTGCGGCCCATGATGCGGCCCAGATGCTCGTGGCCGCGGAGACGACGCGCTCGTATGTGGATGCCTGCGCCTACGCAGAGTCCGTTGACGTGGCACGTTCGTCCGTCGAGCTGGCACAGAGAACGCTGGATCTCGTGACCCGCCAGGAGCACGCCGGCTCCGCCTCGCGCCTTGATGTGGAACGATCCGGTACGGCACTGGCCCAGGCCGAGGCAGCTGTTCCCCGGCTGCAGGCCCAGCAGAACGCGGCGCTGTTCGAGCTGGCGGCATTGATGGGGCGTCCCCCTACGCAAGTCCCCGAGCCGGCACGCGCCTGTAACAAGGCGCCGGAAGTTGCAGGCGCCATTCCGATTGGCGATGGCACGACCATGCTGCGCCGGCGCCCCGACATCCGCCAGGCCGAACGCCAGTTGGCCGCCGATACGGCGCGCATCGGAGTTGCGGTCGCCGATCTTTATCCCAGGGTCACGATCGGCGCCTCGGCAAGCTACCTGCGCAATGACGACCTGCGCGGTGACCGTACCTGGTCGTTCGGTTTCGGGCCGCTGATTTCATGGACGTTCCCGAACATGACGGCGGCACGAAGCCGGATTGCGCAAGCCAAGGCTCAAGGCGCGGCCTCACTGGCGCGCTTCGATGGCGCGGTCCTCATGGCATTGAAGGAGTCCGAACAGTCCTTGAGCACGTATGTGGGAGCCATGCAGCAGCGCGACGCCCTGGTTCAAGCGCAGAACCATGCCGAGAGTGCATTCCGCCTCGCTGAACAACGCTACCGGGCTGGATCCATCAGCTACCTGGATGTGATCGTGGCCCAAAACAGCCTGATCAGCGCGAGGTCGCAGGTTGCGACCGCGGACCAACAGGCCGGCTCGGCTCGCGTCGATGTTTTCAAGGCGCTGGGCGGCGGATGGCAAGAGCGTTCGCAGGACTGATATCGCGCCAAGCGCGTCCGCCACGAAGCCGAAAGCCAGAACGGCGCGAGTTAGCGAGCTTGGTTAGATAGGACGAGAGTAAACCGTGGAACATAGGCGCCGCGTATTCATCGCCTTAGAGCAAGTATGCGATAGCATGAAGGCGGCGGCCAATGGCTTTCATGGTCAGTTGCGGATGGCCTTATCTGGTAGAATCACACCGTCTCGTCTTCCGGCTTTTGCAGGCTAGTGATCCAGATAAAGATAATGCAGCCAGCTGGTCATGCGCAGCAGCACTTTGCGCATCACGGAGACGTGCTCGAAGTGCCCGGTATAGACCGCCGCCTGAGCGCTCACGCCGTCGGGCAAGTGAACCAGATCCGGGTTGGCCGCCAGGTCAATCATCACGTACACCCCTTCCCGGCCCGGCGTGGCGCTCAGGCCCTGCAGTGCGCCGCTGGCCTGGTAGCTGCCGTCCGGTATCGCCGGCAACACTCGGCTTACGGTGCCGCCGTAAACCTGCCCCGGCAAGCCGTTGAACACCACCTCGGCCTGGTCCCCCTGCGCCAAACGCAGGATGGCGTTCTGGCGGAACACCGCCACCACCTGGCGCTTTTGCTGCGGGATAAAGATCATCACCGGTTTGAACGGCAGGCGAACCGCCGCCGTGCCCGGCCGCGCCAGCACCTGCGTGACATACCCGTCGCTCGGCGCACGCACCACCGTTTGTTCCAGGTTGTAGCGCGCTTCGGCAATCTGCGATTTCAGGCTGGCTATCGTGGCGTCTTCGCCGTCATAGCGCCCGGACAACCGCGCCTGTTCCTGTTGGAACTGAGCTTTCGCCGCCTGCAGCGCCGCGGATTGCGCCTGGTACTGCTGCTGCGCATGGCTGACGTCCTGCTCCGAGAACGGGTTGACCGGCATCGCCGCCCCTTTCGCATAGCGCTGGTAGTCCTTACGGGCACGCTCATACTCTGCGTTCGCCCGTTGCACGTTGGCGGCGGACTCGCTGAGCGCCGCCCGGCGCGTTCTGATCTCCGCCTCGGCCCCGGCCAGTTCTGCCTCCAGCCTGGTGAGCCGCGCACGGTAGCGGCTGTCGTCAAGACGGAACAGCACCTCGCCTTTGCGCAGCAACACGTTGGTTTTCTCCGTTACCTCAACGATCATGCCCGAGACCTGCGGCACCATCGGCACCGACACGGCGATCTTCTGCGCCCGATCGCTGTACGGATGGTTGTAGTTCATCGTCAGAATCAACGCGCCGACGATAACGATCCCGCCAAGCACGGCGGTCGGCACGGTCCATTTGTTGACCGGAATGCGAAACAGTTTAAATACGCCGTAGCTCAGCGCCACGTAGCTGAGAATAATGAGCAAATCCATAGGCTACGCTCAACTTGCCGTGGGGCCGGGAACCGACGTCGGCTTTTCCTGCAGGCGTTGCAATTCGGCTTCGAGCAGCGCGATGCGCGCCTGCAGGTCCGTTGAAGGTTCTGCCTTCTCACTCATGCCCCAGCCGCGTTCCGGCCGATAGAGCGTTGCCCAGATCCACAGCAGCGGCCAAATGGCGTGCAGCGTAAACAGGCTGACCCAACCGGCAACGTGAATCGCATCTTGATGGGGGTGCCGGCGTTTTTTGGCCAGCAAATAGGGAATGTCATGAATAATAATGACGCCGTAGAATAAAATCAGAAATACCGCAATCAGTACGCCTAAAGCGAAATAGTTAAGAAACATGTAAATTCCTGGCTGAGAATAACGGAAATAAACGAGGTTTATAGCGTGTTATATTGTCTGATATCGTTGGCGATGGTATCGATGGCATTCTTCACGTCGGTGACTTTAAGCTGCGCTTTCTCGTTATTGAGATTTTCCCCCGAAGCCTTGCGCACCACTTTAATGACCGGCTGATTAGTCGCCGCATCGATAAACTCGCCTTCCATATAGACCGCACTCTCCATGGTGCGGTGCCCGGTCACGCTTTGCGTCGCGGCAATCAGCAGGGTGATCGGCAAGACTTCATAGATTTGCAGCCCCTTCTTCTGCGTGTCTATCGCCGTGATGGCGCCGCGGAAAATCAGGGTATGCTCGCGCGGCATGTCCACCAGCGTAAAGTGGGTGCCCATCGCCTGCTTAAACTGCTGGTTGGTATAGTTCAGAATATTGTCGAGTGCGCGCTGGCTCACCATCTCGCTCGGTTTCGGCCGCGGGAAATAGATCATCGGTTGATAAACCAAATATTGATAACGGGAAAAATCGACGTTCTTATCTTTCCAATATAAAACGTCTTTGCCGGACGCGGATTGACCTTTATTGATATCGTTATAATTGGTCAGAAAGGTCGAGTATTTTTCTTTTTCGGTCACGGCGGAAGAACACGCGGCCAGTAATAACAGCGCAGGCAAAATAACCGCTCTTGTCACTTTCATTGACGGATTTCTCTTTATTTTGGTGGATAGCAAATAATCAAATCGAATGATACCCACCCGTCCGCGATAAGTCATATGACAATGCCGCCAAAGGTGTATATCATTTTTGATATACAAACTCACAAGAGCCGGCCAGTGAAAGAGAAAGACTTCCGCATTGAAGAACTCAGGATTGTCCGCATCATTGCCGAAACGGCTAGCGTCAGCAAAGCGGCGCAGCGGTTGGATATGCCGCAGTCTAACGTGTCGCGCGCCCTCACCGCGCTGGAACGGCGGCTTGGCTTGGAACTGTTCCTGCGCGGCCCGCGTACCCTGGCGCTGACTGAATTCGGCGAGCAATTCTTGCGGCGCGCCTCGCAGTTGCTGGACGAACACAGCGATCTGCTTGATATGTCCGGCACCTATAAACGCAGCCTGAACGGCATGGTCACGCTCGGCGCGCCGATCGGCATCCACGCTTTCCTGGCCCGTTATTTACTGCCGCCGCTGCTGCACGCTGCACCGGCGCTGACTGTCGATCTGGTGACCCGCAATCCCGATGAACGCGAGAAAAAGTACGGCGCAGTGTTCGACAGCGACTGCGATTTGCTGATCAGCTTTTTCCAGCCGCAAAACGAAAGCCTGATCGCCAGGCCCTTCACCCGTTTTCGCGTCGGGCTGTTCGCCGCACCGGATTACATCGCCCGCTCGCCGCTGACAGCGCTGGATGAACTGCCGCAGCATCGCTGCATTACCTTGCGCATGCTGGGCGGCATTCGCAATACCTGGAGCGGCTACAGTGCGCAGGGGGAGTTGGTGCAGGTCGAGATCGGCGGCGCCAGCGTTTGCGATAACATTCTGCCGGCGATCGAGCTGGCCAAACAGGGCCTGGGCATCGTCTACGCCCCGTACTATTCCGTCACCGCCGAGCTGGATGCCGGCACACTGCTACCCTGCCTGGCGCGCGAGCGCGGCATCGATATGCAGGCCTACCTGATCTACCGCCGGCGCGGCGTGTTGCCGCACCGCGTGCAGGTGACGATGGACAGCATCATGGAGAGCGTTAAGCTGCACGCGCACCGCCTGATGTAACAAGAAAAACCCCGCCGCAGCGGGGTTGAATGCTTTGCGTCGGCGAAAAATGCCTCAACGCCCCTCTTTCTCCCCCAGGAAGAAATACCAAAGCGGAATGGAAAGCAGCAGGGTGAACACCAGCGTATACAGCAGTACCATCAGGCTCTGCATGATCACCATCTGGGCGCTCCAGGCGCCGATCGGCAGTTGGAATTGCTCAACGGTGCCGCCGAGGATCGCTCGCCCCATCACGCAGCCGACCGCCACCGCCACCGTCGCCACCGCCGCGCGGAACTTGCGCACCTCGGCGCGGCGGGCGGCCGCTTCCGGCGTTTCGTCCCGGTGGCTTTGCCGTTGGCCGCGCCAGCGCCACACGTCCACCAGCAGCAACGCCGCGAGGCTCACGCCCATCACCGGCAGGCAATAACCCAGTACGGCTGCCACCAGCAGCGTGCCGGCGCGCGCCGGCAGGGAAAGCGCCAGCCAGGCGGCAACCAGCGTATGCACCGGATGCTGCGCTCCCGCCGCCGGGCGGCGGATCCACCACATGCGGTAACCCAGCGCGATCATCAAGCACAGCCCAAGGCCGAACGCCGCCAGCAGCAGCTGATTCGGCACACCGAACAGAATGCCCATGTGGGCGTCGATGCCCCAGCGGGTCAGCTTGGCGATCAGCGGGAAGGTGTCGAACCGCACCTGGTCGACGACGGCGAAGCTTTGCGGCGCGATGGCAACCGCGTCCACCTGCGTTGGCCAGCTGCGATCCACTTCGGTTACCGTCCAGGCTTTGCCCTCGCCTTTCGGCTGGCGCAGCTCGACCTTGGCGGCGTCTATTCCAGCGGCGCGCGCAGCGTGCAGCGCCCGATCCCAGTCGCCGTTCAGCGCATTGCTCTGCGCGGCAGGGCCCATCTTCATGCCCGGCATCATCCCGCGGTGCTCGGCGTGCGGATCGGCCGGCGTCTGCGGCGTATCGGCCTGCAGGCTGGTGTTGACCTGCGGCGTCAGCCAGCCCAGGTTGGCCCGCAGCGCGTCGATGTTGCCGCCGGCCCACTGCGACCAGGTCAGCCCGGTAGCCGAGAAGAACAGCAGCCCGGCCAGCAGCGCCACACCCAGCGTGATATGCCAATGGCGGCTGGCGGCGAAGCCCCCTTTTGACCTTTTCAGCTTGCGCTTCGGCCGCGTCGCCAGCCACAGCGCCATGCCGCCCAGCGCGGCCACCCACAGCCAAGAGGCCGCCAGCTCGCTGTAGTTGCGCCCCAGATCGCCGAGCAGCAGGCTGCTGTGCAACTTGTCCAGCCAGGTGCGCAGCGGCAGCACGCCGGAGGTGCCGTACACCGTCATATCACCCTTGATCGCCAGGGTATAAGGATCGACAAACAGCGCGCGCGACTCGGAAGCGCCCAGATCGGCACTCGCGAACTGTACGCGCGTGGTGTCCATTGCGCCGGGTGCCGGGCGCACGGCGTAAATGCGCGCCTCGTCACCCACCGCGCGGCGGGCGGCGGCGATCTGGTCAGCCAGCGATCTCGCCTGCCCGTGCGGTTCGGTGAAAAGCGCATCGCGATACAGCGCCTCTTCAAGCTGCGGGGTCAACACATACAGCGTGCCGGTCAATGCAGCGACCAGAATAAAAGGAGCGACCAGCAGGCCGATATAAAAATGCAGCCGTCTGATCAGGTTCAGCATCGCGCCACGCGGCGATGCGGCAGGTGGAGTTTTGGTTATTGAAGACATGGCCTTTCTCGTTTTTCAAACTGTGCGCGCAGGCAAACCGTCCGCAGCGATACGGACGGCGTTACCCATGATCAAGCAATAGGGAAAAACGGTTGGCCGGGCGGCCCGCGCGGGCTCGGCCGCAGAACAAGGCGCCGAATGGGCGGAGAAACGATACGCGGCGCGCAAGGCAGGCGCGCGATGCGCGCCATCAACCACAGCAGCGGGACGAATGTCCACAGCAGCAGCGGCACGTGGATCAGCAGCTCGCAATAGCCGCAGAAAATCATTTCCGCAGGATCCATGCCGTGGTGGCCGGCATGCTCGGCGGCGGGCATCGTCATCGCGTGCATGTTGTGCGGCATAGCGGCGTCCATCTGCGCCATGCCGCCCATCATCGGGTGGTGCATCAGCGATTTCGACACCACCGGCGCCACAAACAGCAACAGCACCGCCATAATGGCGATGCAGGCGGTAAAGCGTTGCTGTAGCTGACGTGGCACTCTCATCGCGGCGGCGAATTAACCCGGTCGGTGGCGAACAAGCGGCCAGTGTAACCCGCGATGCGCGATGAGGTGAAAGAAAAGTCAGGTTTGTCTTACGCACACCCGGCGGCGATCACAACTCCCGCGAATAGACCCGCGAGGCTTCGCCCCAGGGGTGATACCCGAGCCCGTGATAAACGAAGCCGTGGCGCTCGTAGTAGCCTTCCAGATCGGTGCACAGGTGCAGCTGCGGGAAGCCCAGCCGGCGGGTTTCCGCCGCCACATGCTCAATCAGTTTGGCGCCGTGGCCCCGGCCGCGCTGCGCTTCCTCTACATAGAGCGCACACAGCCAGGGATACAACTCCCCACGGCTGATAAAGTCGTTGGTGATAAGCCCCGCGCAGCCGAGGATTTGGTCATTTTCCATCAGCAGGTACCACTGCGGCAGTGGGTTGGCGGCGCCGAGGCTGCGGTTGATGGCGTCTTCATACATCATCAGCGTCTCTGCCGTGGCCCAGTGCCGCTGAAAATACGCAATGGCGCGCGGCGCCAGCTCGGGCGCTTGCCGCACCGAAATCATGTCCATCGTCATTCCTGTTATCCATGTTGTCAGCGTAGAATTATGCAGCAATATGCACGGTATGGCAGCGGCATTCCGCCGCCGTCATTCACCCCAAGGAGTCATCATGACGCAAAACATCTATGACAATCAGGCCTTTTTCGACGGCTATGCGCAGCTCAGCCGCTCGCAGCACGGCCTGGACGGCGCGCCGGAATGGCCCGCCATCCGCCGCATCCTGCCGGATTTGCAGGGCAAAAGCGTGGTCGATCTCGGCTGCGGCTACGGCTGGTTCTGCCGCAGCGCGCGCGAACAGGGCGCAGCCAGCGTGCTGGGGCTGGACGTCTCGGAAAAAATGCTGGCCAAAGCGCGGGAGATGACCGCCGACGCGGGCATCGCGTATCGTCGGCAGGATTTGGCGCAGCTTCAGCTGCCGCCGGAAAGTTACGATCTGGTCTACAGCTCGCTGACGCTGCACTACCTCGAGGATCTGGCCGCGCTGTTCGCCACGGTTTACGCCGCGCTGAAACCCGGCGGGCAGTTCATCTTCACCGCCGAGCACCCGATCTACACCGCCCCGGCGCAGCAGGGCTGGCTGACCGACGGCAACGGACAGAAATCCTGGCCGGTGAACGGCTACCAGCGAGAAGGCCAGCGCGTTTCCAACTGGCTGGCGGAAGGTGTCATCAAGCAGCACCGCACGCTCGGCGGCTATATCAACCCGCTGGCGCAGCAAGGCTTTATCATCCAGCATTTGAACGAATGGGGCCCCAGCGCGCAGCAAATTGCCGCTAATCCGGCGCTGGACGAAGAGCAGGAGCGCCCGATGATCTTCATTCTCGCCGCCCGCAAACCCGCCTGATTGATCCGCAGTAAACCGTTCACATCACCACAGTTGGGGAGGCCGCCTCCCCCCAACGGCTATTATGCCGGCAGCGCCGCCCCGTGCGCCGCGAAGTGCGTCAGCGCCTCGCCTTCCATACGATAGCGCACCCACTCGCCCTGCGGCTGCGCGCCGATGCTGAGGTAGAAATCGATGGCCGGTTGGTTCCAGTCCAGCACGCTCCACTCCAGGCGGCCGCACTGCCGTTCGCACGCCAGCTGGGCGATGTGCCGCAGCAGCTTTTTACCGGCGCCCGCGCCGCGATGCTTCGGCGCCACGTACAGGTCTTCCAGATAGATGCCGTTTTTACCCAGCCAGGTGGAGTAACTCATAAAGAACACCGCATAACCCGCCGGCTCGCCGTTTACCGTACAAATCAGCGCTTCGGAACAGGCGCCCGGCCCAAACAGGCTGCGTTCGATATCTTCCACGCTGGCCAGCACCTGCTCGCGCGCCTTTTCGTACACTGCCAGCTCGATAATCATATCCAGAATCAGTTTGGCGTCGCTTTTTTGCGCCGGGTAAATCTCAATGGTCATGGCAAATCCTGAGTGTGTTGATAACTGTGCTTGCCAGCATATCGCGCCTCAAATACTGTATGAACTGCATTTTCATCAACAGGTAATGAATATCATGCATCTGGATTTGAAACGCCTCGATCTCAATCTGCTGCTGGTGTTCGAAGCGGTGTATCGGCTGCGGTCTGTAACGCGCGCCGCGGCGGAGCTGGCTCTCAGCGCGTCGGCGCTGAGCCACGCGCTGATCCGGCTGCGCAAGGCGCTGGCGGACGAACTGTTCTACCGGGTCGGCAACGACATGCACCCGACGGTGTATGCCGACAGCCTGGCCCCGACCGTCAGCGAAAGTCTGGCGCTGCTGGCCAAAGGGCTGCATCCGCGCCCGCGCTTCGTTCCCGCCGAAAGCCGGGAGAGCTTCACCTTCGCCATTACCGATTACACCGCCTTCGCGGTATTTCCCGCGCTGATGGCGCAGATGCAGCGCCTGGCGCCGGGGCTGTCGTTCCAGCTGCGCTATTCCGAGCGCAAAGTGGCGCTGAACGATCTGCTGGCGGGGCGCATCGACTTCGCGCTGGGCTTTACCGAAACCGACGGCGAAAGCTACCCGGAGATCGACGAAGTGAGCTGGCTGGAGGATGAGTATGTGGCGATTTGTTCACCCGCCTTCAGCGTCAAATACGGCGAACTGACGCTGGAAAACTACCTGCGGGCGCGCCATCTGGTGGTGACGCCGTGGAACGAACAGCGCGGCGTCATTGACTATCAGCTCGATAAGCTGGGGCTGCAGCGCGATATCGCCATCCGCACGCCTTCGCTGCTGGGAGCGCCGTTCATCGTCGCCGACAGCGAACTGGTGATGAGCATGCCGCGCTACGCCGCGCAAAAATTGCGGCAGGCGGCGGCGCTGGCTATCCATCCCCTGCCGTTTCCGGTGCCGCCGTATCAGATCAAAATCTACCTGCACCGCAAAAACGGCCGGCCGGAGGCCTGCCGCTGGTTGCGGCAACAGCTGCAGGCGCTGGCGGCGCTATAACGCGGGTTCGCCGATCGGCAGATACCCCTGCCACAGCGGCCGGGCCGGTTTGCCGTGCGGGTTGGCCCGCAGATGCACGTGGTAGCCCTGCAGCGCCTGCAGCAGCAGGCAGTCGTCCACCTCGGCCAGGTCATCCTTGTGCTGCTGCGCGCTGTCCGTCAGCAGCACCCGTTTGGCTTTGTCCTTCGCCTCGTCGGCAAAGCGCGCCACAAACAGGCCGAACTGGTGCAATTCCGCCAGCTCATCGCTGCGGTAGCCGCCCACGTTGACGAAAAACAGCTTCTCTTCACCGGCGAACGGCGCAGGCTCCAGGCTCACGTCGTAACCGTCCGCCCAGTCGATGCGCGCATAGCCGTCGACATGCACCTTGCGCTTATCGCCGAACCACTTTTCACGCAGCAACGGATACGCCTCTTCCGGCCGATCCGCCGCCGCGAACTGCACGTCGTGCAGCTCAATATTGGCGCCCGGCGCCGTACCGCCCACATAAAACATCAATAATCCCGGCATGTTAGTCTGCTCTCCTTGGTGATAATCGCTATATAAAATAATACATAGCGAAACATCTGCCAACGGCGGCGCCATTCTGTGTTATCAATAGATGAGGTTTAATCTGTTGTGGAGGAACGCATGGCATTCAATATCGGTGATTTTGTTCAACGCACCACCGGCGGCCCAAAGATGACCGTGGTGGCGATCGACGGCGAAACCCTGGTTTGCAGCTGGAATGAACTGGGCAAAGAGCAGCGCACGGAGGTGCAGGCCAGCGACGTGGCGCTGTACCACGAAGACGGCGATTTCGGCGTCTGCTGAACGCTCGGGGCGCGCCGCGCCCCGTTATCGCGTCAGGCGCGAATGTCCTGATAGGCCGGCGTGGTATCGAACTCGTGTTTGGCGAACGGGCACAGCGGAATGATTTTACGCTGCTCCGCGCGCATTTTCTCCACCACCAGCGCCACCAGCTTTTTACCGACGCCCTGCCCCTTCAATGACTCATCCACCCAGGTGTGATCGATAATGGTCAGCTTGTCGCCGCTCGGCACGAAAGAGATCTCGGCGATCAGCTTGCCTTGTTCATCATTGATATAAAAACGCTTCTCGTCTGCCAGTATTTTATGAGCCATATTATTTCTCCCTATATTTCAGTGCGCCGCTGGGGCAGGTGTCGATGACGCGTTTCACTTCGGCCGGCTCGGCATTGTCCGGCATAATCCACGGGCGGCGATTCAAGGTAAAAATAGCCGCATTGCCACGCACGCAGTTGGCAGAATGGCGGCAAACTGCACGGTTAAAATAAACGTCAATCTTATCACCGGAATAACGGCGGTAACCGGCGGCGGTCAATTTCTCGTCCATCTTGGCCTCACATTGCCTGTTTTATTGTTTTTGCTCCGGGTTCAAGTATAGGCAATGCCGCCGGCTTCACCACGCGTCTCGCACACCGAAAAAAGTGGCGCAACCGCCCGTCGCCGCTAGAAAAAAACGTAAATTGTTCTAATCTTTATTCAGTAAGGCAACATAATTCCGACAGTGGCTAAGGAGTTCGAAATGGGTGATAGCTCAAAAGACGGCGTCATTCTGCTGTCCCGCATATTACTGATGATTCTGTTTATCATTTTCGGCTGGATGAAATTGGTCAACTTCGGTGCGACCGTTACGGCGATGGAAGGCTATGGCACACCGATGCCTTATTTGGCGGCGATCGTTGCCGTGCTGGTGGAGTTTATTTTCGGCATCGCGCTTATTCTCGGTCTGTTTACTCGCCCTATCGCGGTCATTTTCGCCCTGTATGTTTTGGGCACCGCGTTTATCGGCCATCCGTTCTGGAAAATGACCGGCATGGAAATGATGGGCAACGAAATCAACTTCTTTAAAAACATCAGCATCATTGGCGGCTTGCTGTTGCTGGCGGTGACCGGCGCCGGCCGTTATTCGCTGGACTATAAAATATTTAATAAATAATTCATCGATGGCCGGCGACTCTCGCCGGCCATTTTATTTCCGCTATCCTTTCAACGGCTGCGCTTGGCGTGGCGCTCAAAGTTTTCCGCCCTGGCCTGCGCCGATTTACGCAGCGTGACATAGCAGGCGCCCTCGCCGCCGTCGCGCGGTAAGGCGCGGCAAAACGCCTGTACCTGTTCAAACTGCGCCAGCCATTTGGCGACGTAACTGCGCACGATATTCGGATGGCTTTCGTTCTGCCGCCCGCGGCCGTGCACGATCAGCAGCGAACGCAGGTTTTGCGCCTCCGCCTGCAAGATGAAGCGAAACAGCGCCTGCCGGCTGGCTTCGACCGGCTGGCGCAACAGGTTCAGCGACGCCTGCGGCGGGTAACGCCCGTTGCGCAGCTTGTCCAGCACGCCCTGCTGAATGCCTTCCCCTTTGAACTCCAGCGGCTGTTCACAGGGGATCACCTCGAGGAAATCGGTGCTGAGGAAGTTTTCCTGCCGCAGCCGCTGCGCTTCGCGCCGCGCGCTTTTGTCCAGCGTCTCCTGCGGCTTGAGGTACAGCGTCTGCCGCCCGCTCGCCAGCGGCACCACGTCCGCCATCGCCTGTTCAAAAAAGTCTTTTTCCTGCTCGCTCATCTTCCACCTCTCTTGAACGGCAGCCTTTACGGCCGGGAATGGGGTCGATTGTAAGACGCCTTGCCACGGTTGCAAGCCGGGAATTGTCAGCGGCATTTGTCTCATTTGTCGTCAACGGGTGAGCTTGCGAACAGTTTTCGCTATACTGCTAAGCCATCATTGAGTGCCGCAAAGGATCGAGCCCATGACAATGCGCGAGCTGGAAATCCAGTTTCAAAATGCGATGAATGAGTTGCAGAGCAGCTTCGAACGGCAACACCGCGAATGGCAGCAGAGCTACCAGGCGCTGCAGCAACTGCTGGAAGAAGCCAAACAGCGCGAAGCCGCGCTGCGGGCGCAGAATGAACAACTGGCGCGCAAACTGAGCACCGCCAGTTCGGTGCCGGAGCAGCATGCGCTGGTGAAGCAGATCAAAATGCTCGGCGCCCATCTGGATGCGCTGGCCAAAGACGCGGCCACCTTCAATCACCACCTGCGCCAACAGGGCGCGGTCGGTAATTTCAGCGGCGAACAGCATTGATAGCGGGCGCTTTCGCACAGCGCCTCCCGCCCCTCTTCTGGCGTATTGAGAGTGTAATAAAGCCTAAATGACCTGGATCATCCTCGCCGCCCTGATCGTCGTATTTATCATCGGTTACCGCATCCTGACGTCCGACACCCGCAAAGCCATCGATTCGCTGGCCCATCTGCTGAGGGTCAAGCCGATGCTGATTGAATCGATGATCCAGGAGATGGGCAGCCGCCAAAGCCAGACCTTTATCCGCATGCTGAACAACGGCTACACCGAAGAGATGCACCAGGCGGCTTACCTGCTGTTCATCTACCTGACGTTCATCAAACAGGCGGACGACGAGCAGATTGCCCTGTGGCGCGACGTGCTGCTGCGCGCCGGCCTGTCGCCGGAGCTGCACGCCGAGCACACCGAAGCGGCGCTGTTTTACTTCGCCGAGCTGGATATCGATGCGTTTGAACTGGCGCAGTTCCGCCGCGCCTACAATGAGCGTTTCAACCGCGAAGCGTTGGCCCACGGCTGATCGCGTCCCCCGGGCGGGGGACCGATTACAGGAACATGCTGTAGAGGTAGCGCGACAGCGCTTCGCGCGAGCTGAAGCCGTGTGCGATGCCGTAACGCTGGTTCGGGGCGTCGCTGCTTAAATCCAGGGGAAACTCCAGATACTGCTCGCTGGTGCGCACCGGAGAGGTCGGCGTGGCGAAATGCACGCTTCTCTCTTTCAGCGCCGGGTGGATCACCAATGCGGTTCTGCCCATCCGCGCTTCGCGATTCACATACACGTAGTGTGTACCCTTGCGGTAGCCATAGGCCTGGTCGGTGACATAATCACGCTCAAAGCCGGTATTCTCCAACACTTTAGCCACTTCATCCGGCCGTAAATACATCGATTCCTCCTCTCATTCTGGACCGCTGAGCGACCTTACCGTAATCATTCACCGAAACAATGATTTTCTGGGGAGGAATCCGGGTTTCAGACTATTCCTGAATGGCTCGGCTGCGCTGCAGCAGACGCAGGGTGAGCAGCACCCCGAGCGCCACCAGCAGCGCCGCCGCCAGATAGATCGACGGCACGCCCGCTTGCCCAATCAGCAGCCCGGCCAGCGGCCCGGTGATGCCCAGCGCCAGATCGAGGAATGCCGAATAGGTGCCGAGCGCCGTGCCCTGGTTCTGCGGCGGCACCTGTTTCACCGCCTCGACGCCCAGCGCCGGGAACACCAGCGAGAAACCGGCGCCGGCCAGCAACGCGCCGGTTTGCACCATCCAGGGTTCGCCGGCCTGCCAGATCAACAGCAGCCCGACGATCTCGACCAGAAACGACGCCAGCGTCACCTTCAGACCGCCGTGGCGGTTGATGACGTTGCTGAAGATCAGACGGATGCCGACGAAGGCGCAGCTGAACAGCGTCAGCGAAAACGCCGCGCCGCTCCAACCTTTGTCGGCGTAGTAAAGGGTGATGAACGTGGCGATCACGCCAAAGCCGACGGTACCCATCGCCAGCCCGAGACCATAGGCCCAAATGCGGCCGAACACCGCGCGGAAAGCGATGCGCTGCCCGGCGGCGATCGAAACGTCCGGCTTGCCGCTCGCCAACAGCAGCGCCACCGCGACCGCCAGCACGATCAGCGCCGCCACCCCGGCCAATCCCCACTGCTGATTCAGGTACACGCCGAGCGGCGCCCCGGCCGCCATCGCCCCGTAGGTGGCGACGCCGTTCCAGGAAATCACCCGCGCGGTGTGCATCGCCCCGACCCGGCCGATGCCCCACAGCGTGGAACCGGTGCTGGCGAAGCTTTCGCCGACGCCGAGAAACACCCGCCCCGCGCACAGCAACAGCAGGCTGAGCCACGGGTAATCGTCAACGCCGAACGCCAGCGCGTAAAACAGGCCGCTGGCACCGCAGCACGCCAGGCCGAACAGCACCACCTTCTTCGGCCCCAGCTGATCGGCATAGCGCCCGGCGTGCGGGCGGCTGAACAGCGTGGCGAAGTACTGCGCGCTGATGATAAGGCCCGCCAGCACCGAGTTGTAGCCCAGGTGGTCATGCACAAATCCCGGCAGCACCGCCAGCGGCAGGCCGATGGTCAGGTAGCAGACGAAGGTGAACATCACCACGGACAGAATGCGTCGGTTCAGCTGGAGGTTATTTTCTGCGGTCATCGAAGGTGGCTCGCATCGGACGGGATAGACAGAGATTGCCAGCATACCCCGATGGGATCTGATGATAAATGAGAGAGTTATAACGAATTATTATTTCGCTAACGGTTGGCCGCCACCCGCGCGCGCAGAAAATCGATAAACGCCCGCACCTTTTCCGGCACGTGGCGGGTATTCGGGTAGAGCGCGTAGATGCTCTGCTCGGGGAAACGGTGATCCGGCAGCAACCGCTGCAGCCGGCCGGCGTCGATTTCGGGCTGCGCCAGCCACGCCGGCAGCAGCGCCACCCCGGCGCCATGCAGGGCGAATGCCAGCAATGCCGCGGCGCTGTCGCCGGTGAGCGTCGCGGCGTCCGCCACCTTGAACAGCACCGCTTCGCGCTGCGGCGTGGCCACCTGCCAGCTGAGCGGCGAACTGAGCCGACTGTGGGCGATCCACTGCGCCTGCGCCAGCTCGGTCAGCGAATGAATCGGCCGCTCGGCCAGATAACCCGGCGACGCCACCGGAAAAATGGCGAAACTGTCGATCAGCGCCGCGCGGTGGCTGGAATCAGCCAGCTGGCCCAGGCGGATCGCCACGTCAAAGCGCTCCGAGATCAGATCGGCGTGATAAGAAGAAGACACATGCTGGATGCGCAGCCGCGGATGCTGCCGCGAAAACGCCGCCAGCGCCGGCACCACCACCTGCGCGCCGTACTCCGGCGTACTGGTGATGCGCAGCACGCCGCTCAGCCCGTGGTGATCGCGGCGCACGTCGTCCAGCACGTTTTCCGCCTCCTGCAGCAGTTGCAGGCTGCGCTGGTAAAAGCGTTCGCCGGCGTCGGTCAGCGACAGCCGCCGGGTGCTGCGCGCCAGCAGTGACACCCCCAGCTCGTTCTCCAACTGCTTGACGTTAAAGCTCACCACCGCCTTGGTTTGCCCCAGCGCCGCCGCCGCCGCGGTAAAGCTGCCCGCTTCCACTACCGCCGCGAAGATCGCCAGGCGCTGCAAATTCAGCATTTTGCCGCCCTTATTGTCAAAATCATTTTGACAGTGTAATCGCCCGCCGCCGATTTATCCGCACTTTTCCCCCCGATACACTGCTCGCCTTCAACCGGAGGCACCATGTCTTATCGCAGCAAAGTGGCAATCGTCTATCTGCTCGGCTTTTTTGTCGATCTGATCAATATGTTTATCGCCAACGTCGCCTACCCCGCCATCGGCCAGGCGATGCGGGCGTCGGTCAGCCAACTGGCGTGGGTCAGCAACGGCTATATTCTCGGCCTGACGCTGGTGATCCCGCTCAGCGCCTGGCTGGCGCAGCGCATCGGTGGGCGGCGGGTGTTCCTGCTGTCGCTGGCGCTGTTCATGCTGGCCACCCTCGGCGCCGGCAACGCCGACAGCATCGGCGCGCTGATCGGCTGGCGCACCCTGCAGGGCATGGGCGGCGGCTTGCTGATCCCCATCGGCCAAACGCTGACCTATCAGCTGTACCGCAGCCATGAACGCGCCGGGCTGTCGGCGGCCATCATGTTGGTGGGGCTGCTGGCGCCGGCACTGTCACCGGCGCTGGGCGGCTGGCTCGTCGATCGGCTGGACTGGCGCTGGGTGTTTTTCGCCAACCTGCCGCTGGCGGCCCTGGCCCTGGCGCTGGCGGCGCGGTGGCTGCGCGCGGAAACGTCGGCGACGGCGCGCAAACCGCTCGACGGCAAAGGACTGCTGAGCGCCTGCGCGGCGCTGACGCTGCTGCTGCTCGGCCTGACCCGGCTGAGCGAGGCCGGTCATCAGGCTTCCGGTGCGGCGCTGTTGGCCGCCGGCCTGCTAGTGCTGGCGTACTATCTGCGCCATAGCCTGCGCACCCCGCAACCGTTGCTGAACCTGCGGCTGGTCGGCGATCCGCTGCTGCGCAACGCCATGGCGGTTTATTTGTGCATTCCCGGCCTGTTCATCGGCGTCAGCCTGGTGGCGATGCTGTATCTGCAAAACCAGCTGGGGATGCCCGCCGCCCAGGTCGGCGGCCTGATGCTGCCCTGGGCGCTGGCGTCGTTCCTGGCCATCACGCTGACCGGCAAAACTTTTAACCGCCTCGGCCCGCGGCCGCTGCTGATCGCCGGCTGCCTGTTGCAAGGCGCCGGCATGCTGACGCTGGCGCAGATCGACCAGGCCGGGCAACACGCGTGGCAGATCGCCGCCTTCGCCCTGATGGGATTTGGCGGCAGCCTGTGCAGCAGCACCGCGCAGAGCAGCGCGTTCCTGCAGATCCCCGACGCTCAGTTGGCGGACGCCAGCGCGCTGTGGAACATCAACCGCCAGCTCAGTTTTTGCCTCGGCGTGGCGCTGCTCAGCCTGCTGCTGAATCTGCTGCTAACCGTGTTGCCGCCCGCAGCGGCCTACCGAACCTGCTTCATTCTGGCGGGCGCCAGTATATTTATCCCGCTGTTGCTGTGCCTGCGCCTCGCCAACCGCGCCATCGTGCGCCAACTCAACGCTCAACAGGATGCTTTATGAACCCGTATTTTACCGAAGTGATCGACGCCCACATCGCCATTGAACGCTGGCTGGGCAAAGGGGCTGGAGAAGAGCAGGCGCTGCTGGCGCGCTTTACGCCGGATTTCAGCATGATCGCGCTGAGCGGCGCTCCGCTGGATTTTGCCGCGCTGTGCGCCTTTTTCCGCGCGCATCGCGCCGCCAAACCGGGATTGGAAATCGAGATAGAAGAGATGAAGCTGGTGGCCGAATGGCCGACGGGCGCGGTAGTCAGCTACCGGGAAAAACAGAGCCTGCCGGGGCAAAGCGCCACGCTGCGCTATTCCACGGTGGTCTTTGAACGTCAGCCCAACGCGCTCGGCTGGCGGCATTTGCACGAAACCGCCGCGGCGCAATAATTACAGAAAGCTGCCGGCCAAAAACAGTTCCCAACCGACGATCGCTCCGCACAGGGTTACCGCGCTGAAAATGACTTCAAACAGATAGCGATTGATCATCGTTCGTCGCCTCAAAAGAAAACACCCGGGATAACCGGGTGTCTGGAGTACAGGCTGGAAAGTGCGGAACCTTTCGGTTCCGCAAACATCACTTAATTAAGCTTTTTTACCGGCTTTTTTGTGGTGTTTTTTAGCGGCCTGAGCTTTCTGCACTGGCGCTTTTTTGTGGTGTTTTTTAGCTGCCTGGGCTTTCTGAGCCGGCGCTTTTTTGTGGTGCTTTTTAGCGGCCTGCGCTTTTTGGGCTGGCGCTTTTTTGTGGTGCTTAGCTTTCTTGTGGTGCGTTGCTTTAGCCGGCGCTTTTTCAGCGGCAGCCGCTGGCGCAGCGGTAGTGGTGGTCGCAGCTGGCGCGGTGGTGGTAGCCGGAGCAGTAGCTGCAGTATCAGCAGCGAAAGCAACAGAAGACAGACCCATAGTGGCAGCAACGATCAGCGCTAATACTTTTTTCATCTTTACATCCTCAGAGTGTTGTTTCGGTAAGCTCCGGTGGAGCCGTTGAAACAGATACTAGTGGAATCAAACTGCCGCTTCCGTGAGTGATTGGTTTCGCCGAGTAACCAAATGTACAAAGCCCAGGCGCCGGCAAACACCTGCGTGACGGCGGCTTTTTTTCCGTGATCGGCCACGCAAATCGCGCCATGGTCTACACTTAAGAGACATGTGTCGAAATGGAGAGCTGAATGTTTAAGAAAGCGGAAAGAACAGAACGCGATATCGATCAGGACGTCACTCTGTTGGCCGATACGCTGGATGAAGTGTTGCGCGAGTCCGGTGACAAGACCAAAGAGGAACTGAAAGAGCTGCACAGCAAGGCGAAAGGCGTGCTGCGCGACGCGCGAGCGCGGTTCAATGGCTCCACCAGTCTGACACAGCATGCGCGCGATGCGGTTGATCAAGCCGATAGCTATGTGCGTGACAAACCTTGGCAGGGCGTAGGGATCGGTGCCGCCGTCGGCATCGTGCTCGGCGTGCTGCTGGCCCGGCGTTAACACCCCTGCAGTCATAAAGATAAAACAGATGTGCGTCTGGCCCGCGGAAATCGCGGGCCGTTTAATTTAGGCGTTTGAACAGCTGCGCCAGCCCCTGCACCGCCCGTTCCGTCTCCTCTTGCCGAGTGAAATTGGCAAACCCCAGCAGTAACCCCTGCCCCGCCGGATGATCGATTCGCCAGTCCGACAACGCCTGCGCCGCCAACCCCAGTTGCCAGGCTTGCGCCGCCAACGGCGTATCCGCCACCCCGTCACGTAGCCGGGCCAACAGCTGAATGCCGCCCTGCTGCGGCACCACCCTCAGCCACGCCCCCAGCTGCCGCTCCAACGCCTGCGTCAGCCACTCGCGCCGCTGGCGGTACAACGGCCGCATGCGTTTCAGGTGGCGGTAGAAATGCCCTTGCCGGATAAAATCCGCCACGCCGGCCTGCAGCAGCGGCGGGCAACCGCAGCCACGCAGCCGACTGCTGCGCGCGAATGTCTCCGTCAGACCGACGGGCACCACCAGATAAGCCATGCGCAGCGCCGGGAACAGCGTTTTGCTGAAGGTGCCGGCGTACAGCACCCGCCCCTGAACGTCGAGGCTCTTCAGCGGCGGCAGTGGCCGCCCGTGATAGCGAAACTCGCTGTCGTAGTCATCTTCCAGGATCCAGGCCCCGCGCTGCTGCGCCCAGTCGAGCAGTGCCATGCGCCGCGCCAGGCTGAGCGAGACGCCGAGCGGGCTTTGATGGGTCGGCGTCACCACCGCCAGCCGCGCCTCAGGCGCCGTCAGCATACCGGCGGCCACGTCCATGCCTTGTTCATCCACCGGCACGGCGAGCGGCCTGACGCCGGCGGCCCGCAGCAGCGGGCGCGTAACCGGATAGCCGGGATCTTCTATCCATACCGCGTCGCCGGCGTGCAACAGCGTCTCCACCACCCAGTCCAACAGCGCCGGATAACCGGCGCAGAGGAAAATCTGCTCCGGCCGACAGCTGATGCCGCGCGACAAATGCAGATAATGGGCGATCGCCTCACGCAGTTCAGGCAGGCCGCCGGCCGGCGGCAGCGCCAGGGAAGCCACCGTGGAAGCGCGCAGCCGGCGGGCGACAATGCGCTGCCACAGCGCCCGCGGAAACGCATCCAGCGCCGGCACGCCCAGCTGGAAAGGCTGCAGCATGCCCTGCGGCTGCAGCGGATCCGGCGCTATCGCCGCCAGCGGCGGCGCGGCGGATACCGCGCCCGGCGGCACGTGCGGCAGCTGCGGTGAAACATAGGTGCCCGCCTGCCCGCGGCTCTGCAAGAAACCTTCGGCAATAAGTTGCGCGTAGGCGCTTTCCACCGTGGCGCGCGCCACGCCCAGATCGCTCGCCAACCCGCGCACCGAGGGCAACCGGCTGCCCGCCGCCAGGCTGCCCTGGGCGATGGCGTCTTTAATCCGCAGGTAAATCTGCCGGTACAGCGGTTCGGCGAGCCGGCTGTCCAGCCGCAGCGAAGTCAGGAAAGATGGCATTATGGCCCGGTTAAATAATCATTTTATGGCCCTATAGCATAGACCATAAGGCCGCTAAAGTAGCGCCATGATTTCGTTACTACCGATTGAGGTTGACCATGATTAAGCAACGTTTGAACTATGCCGAATTGGCGCCCGCCCCGTACAAAAATATGGTGAGCGCGCTGATGGCGCTGGAGAAAGGCGCCCTGGACAAGGCGACCATCGAGTTGATGTTTATGCGCGTTTCGCAGATCAACGGCTGCGCCTACTGCTTGGATATGCACGGCAAAGCGCTGCGCGAAAGCGGCTTCAGCCATGCCAAGCTGGATACGCTGGCGGGCTGGCGCGTCAGCCATGAGTTCAACGAGCGCGAGCGCGCCGCGCTGGAATGGGCCGAGTCGGTGACGCTGATCGCCGCCACCGGCGCGCCGGACAGCGCTTTCGAGGCGCTGAAGGCGCACTTCAGCGATGCCGAGATCGCCGATCTGACCTTCGCCATCAGCATCATGAACGCCTTCAACCGGCTGGCCGTCAGCATGCGCCAGTAATGCGTTCTCTTCCCCCCTCTGCACTGAGAGGGGGAATTTCTCACCCGCAAAAATTTTTTCCCTCGCCTTTTCCAGCCCCGGCGCGGTCTGCGCCTTCATCCTTACAAAACACCATATATGGCGTGGTTGATAAAATAAATATCAACATATAGTATTTTATAGGTCAGCCGCAGGGAATGTCGTTCGGTTGATAACGCCGTCAGAAACGCCAGGAACAATGCTCCGTTATCTGACTTGTCCGCCTTTCCTTCAGTCTAAAGGTAAATGCGAATCATGAGCATTATTATTTACAGTAAGCCGGACTGTGTCCAGTGCAACGCCACCTATCGCGCATTTGATAAACAGGGGATTGATTATCAGGTGGTCGATCTCACCCAGGATCAGCAGGCGCTGAACCACGTTAAATCCTTAGGTTATCAGCAAGTTCCGGTAATTATCGCCGGAGACGATCACTGGTCCGGTTTCCGGCCGGACAAGATCGGCGCGCTGGCGCTCACCTGCTGAGGCCCGCCGATGAATCCGCTGGTTTATTTCTCCAGCAGCTCGGAGAACACCCATCGGTTCGTTGAGAAACTGGGCCTGCCGGCGATCCGCATTCCGATCGCCGGTGCCCACAGCAAATTGCTGATGGAACACCCCTTTATCTTGATCGTACCCAGCTATGGCGGCGGTAGCGCCGTCGGCGCGGTGCCGATCCAGGTGATCCGCTTTCTCAACGTTCCGCAAAACCGTTCATACCTGCGCGGCGTCATCGCCGCCGGGAACACCAACTTCGGCGCGGCGTACGGCATCGCCGGCGACATCATCGCCAAAAAATGCCAGGTGCCTTTTTTATACCGCTTTGAGCTGCTCGGCACTACGCAAGACGTTGAAAACGTTAGACAGGGAGTAACCGCATTTTGGCAACGACAGAACTGACCAGGCCCGAGACGGGCGCGCTGGATTACCATTCGCTCAACGCGATGCTCAATCTTTACGATGCGGAAGGCCGGATCCAGTTCGATAAAGATCGGCTGGCGGCGCGGCACTACTTCCTGCAGCACGTCAACCAAAACACCGTGTTTTTCCACAACCTGGAGGAAAAGCTGCGCTATCTGGTGGAGGAAGGCTACTACGAGCCGCAGGTGCTGGCGCAGTACGAATTCCCGTTTATCAAGCAGCTGTTTCAGCAGGCCTACGCCAAAAAATTCCGCTTCGAGACCTTCCTCGGCGCCTTCAAGTACTACACCAGCTATACGCTGAAAACCTTCGACGGCAAACGCTATCTGGAGCGCTACGAAGATCGGGTGTGCATGGTGGCGTTGACGCTGGCGGCGGGCGACACCGGGCTGGCGCAGGATCTGGTGGAGGAGATGATTTCCGGCCGCTTCCAGCCGGCCACCCCGACCTTCCTCAACTGCGGCAAACGCCAGCGCGGCGAGCTGGTCTCCTGCTTCCTGCTGCGCATCGAAGACAATATGGAATCGATCGGGCGGGCGGTGAACTCCGCGCTGCAGCTGTCGAAACGCGGCGGCGGCGTGGCCTTCCTGCTGAGCAATATTCGCGAGGTGGGCGCGCCGATCAAGCGCATCGAGAACCAGTCCTCCGGCGTCATTCCGATCATGAAAATGCTCGAAGACGCCTTCTCCTACGCTAACCAGCTCGGCGCGCGCCAGGGGGCCGGCGCGGTTTACCTCAACGCCCACCACCCGGACATTCTGCGTTTTCTCGACACCAAGCGCGAAAACGCCGACGAGAAGATCCGCATCAAAACGCTGTCGCTGGGGGTGGTGATCCCGGATATCACCTTCGAGCTGGCGAAGAACAACGAAGAGATGTACCTGTTTTCGCCCTACGACGTCGAACGGGTGTATGGCGTGCCGTTTTCGGAGATTGCCGTCAGCGAGAAGTACCGCGAGATGGTGGACGACAAGCGCATCCGCAAGTCGCGCATCAACGCGCGCGAGTTCTTCCAGGTGCTGGCGGAGATCCAGTTCGAATCCGGCTACCCCTATGTGATGTTCGAGGACACGGTTAACCGGGAGAACCCGATCGCCGGGCGGATCAACATGAGCAACCTGTGTTCGGAGATCCTGCAGGTCAACCGCGCCAGCACGTATCACGAGGATCTGAGCTACGATCGCATCGGCAAGGACATCTCCTGCAACCTCGGCTCGCTGAACATCGCCAAAACCATGGACGCGCCGGACTTCGGCAAGGCGATCGAGACCGCGATCCGCGCGCTGACCGCGGTGGCCGACATGAGCGATATCCGCTCGGTGCCGTCGATCGCCGAAGGCAACCGCAGCGCCCGCGCCATCGGTCTGGGCCAGATGAATCTGCACGGCTACCTGGCGCGCGAGCGCATTTTCTACGGCTCGGAAGAAGGCATTGACTTCACCAACCTCTATTTCTATACCGTGGCCTATCACGCCATCCGCGCCTCTAACCGGCTGGCGATCGAGCGCGGCGGCGCCTTCGACGGCTTTGAGCATTCCCGCTATGCCAGCGGCGAGTACTTCGATAAGTACACCGAGCGCGACTGGCTGCCGCAGACCGAGCGGGTGCGCGAGCTGTTCGCCGCCGCCGGCATCGCCATTCCGAACCGCGACGACTGGCGCGCGCTGCGCCAGTCGGTGATGCTGCACGGGCTGTACAACCAGAACCTGCAGGCAGTGCCGCCGACCGGTTCCATCTCGTACATCAATAACGCCACCTCCAGCATCCACCCGATCGTTTCGCGCATCGAGATCCGCAAGGAAGGCAAGATCGGCCGCGTTTACTACCCGGCGCCCTACATGACCAACGACAACCTGGCGTATTACCAGGATGCCTATGAGATTGGCCCGGAAAAGATCATCGATACCTACGCCGCCGCCACGCAACACGTCGATCAGGGGCTGTCGCTGACGCTGTTCTTCCGCGATACCGCCACCACCCGCGATATCAACCGCGCGCAGATCTACGCCTGGCGCAAAGGCATCAAGACTATCTACTACATCCGCCTGCGCCAGATGGCGCTGGAAGGCACCGAGGTGCAGGGCTGCGTGTCCTGCGCGCTGTGAGGCAACTTATGACGACCGTAACATCGGCGCCGCTGGTGCGCGCCATCAACTGGAACATCATCGAAGACGACAAGGATCTGGAGGTGTGGAACCGCCTGACCTCCAACTTCTGGCTGCCGGAGAAGGTGCCGCTGTCCAACGATATCCCCTCCTGGGCCACGCTGACGCCGAAGGAGCAGCAGCTGACCATTCGGGTGTTCACCGGGCTGACGCTGCTGGACACCATCCAGAACACCGTCGGCGCGCCGGCCCTGATCGCCGATGCGCTGACGCCGCACGAAGAGGCTGTGTACTCCAACATCAGCTTTATGGAGGCGGTGCACGCCCGCTCGTACAGCTCAATCTTCTCCACCCTGTGCCAAACGCCGGACGTGGACGACGCCTACCGCTGGAGCGAGGAAAACCGCGCGCTGCAGAAGAAGGCCGGCATCATTCTGGCGCACTATCGCAGCGACGATCCGCTGCTGAAGAAGGTTGCCAGCGTGTTCCTCGAGTCGTTCCTGTTCTATTCGGGCTTTTACCTGCCGATGTACTGGTCAAGCCGCGCCAAGCTGACCAACACCGCCGATCTGATCCGCCTGATCATCCGCGACGAGGCGGTGCATGGCTACTATATCGGCTATAAATTCCAGAAAGGGCTGGAGAAAGTGGACGCCGCACGGCGCCGGCAGGTGAAAAACTTCGCCTTCGATCTGCTGCAGGATCTGTACGACAACGAGGTGCGCTACACCGAGGAGCTGTACGACGGCGTCGGCTGGACGGAAGACGTGAAAACCTTCCTGCACTACAACGCCAACAAGGCGCTGATGAACCTCGGGTATGAGGCGCTGTTCCCGCCGGCGATGGCGGAGGTCAACCCGGCTATCCTGTCGGCATTGTCGCCAAACGCCGATGAAAACCACGACTTCTTCTCCGGCTCCGGTTCGTCTTACGTCATCGGCAAGGCGGTCAACACCGAAGATGAGGACTGGGATTTCTGAGGACATGACAACGATACCGGTCTTTCAGGCCGGTATCGTGCATTCAATACCCTTGTTCTTTCTGACTACGGATCGCCAGAACAAACGCCGTATCGATATCAGGGATATATTTGTAGAGCGCCAAATAACCGCGAGCTTGCTGCCCAATAATCAATTCACGCAGCCCTGCGCCAAGGGATCGTCCGATCAATGGATTATGTTCCAATACCGCAATCGCCTGGATGATTTCCTGAATGCGCCGCCCTGAATCCGCAGCGCCATACTGAGCCAAATGAGCGAGAATACGTTCGATATCATCCCTGACCTCTGGCGCCAACTCGACGTTTGCCATCAGCGCCCCAATTTTTTAACCGGAGGTTTAACAACGTCAGTGTTACCCGCTGCGTAATTTTCCAAATAACCGCGCATCTCTTTCCAAGAGACCGTCTCTCCCGTCGCAATTATCTTGGCATAGCGTTTTTCCGCTTCATTCTCAAAGTCGCGGCGCAACTCTTCTTGCTGCGTTTTCTCCGCTATTGCCTGCAAAATAAAGCTGTGAGTCGTCACGCCAGCCTGCTCGGCGACGGCGGTGACGCGGGCTTTAAGCTCATCTGGAATACGGATGGTCGTCGTCGACATAATCGCTCCCAACGTCGGTCAATCACATGTAGCTCAATTGTGCTACATGAAATCTGGCAGCGCAATGATGCTGGGGATTATTTCACCGATTGACGCAGCTCAAGCCGCTGCCAAATAGCGCGTTTCTCCGCGTCGCCGGCGGTCGGCCAGGCGGCGATCTCCGCCCGCGTGCGCCGGCATCCCCGGCACCGCTGGGTTTCGTCGTCGATGCGGCACAGGCTGACGCAGGGCGATCTTACGCCGTGCTGGGATTGCTGATTGTCGCCCGCCATAAACCGCCCTTGATGTGATGTGTGCCGCCACAGGATACCCGATCCGGCGGCGGCGCGTCGTCAATCAGATGATGCCGCCGTTGGCGCGCAGGGTTTGGCCGTTGATCCAGCCGCCGTCGGCGCCGGCCAGGAAGGCCACCGCCGCAGCGATATCTTCCGGCGTGCCCAGCCGCTCCAGCGGCGCCATCTTCGCCAGCCGATCGATAAGCTCCGGCGTTTTGCCGTCGAGGAACAAACCGGTGGCGGTCGGCCCCGGCGCGACGGCGTTTACCGTGATATTGCGGCCGCGCAGCTCTTTCGCCAGCACGCTGGTCAACGCCTCGATCGCCGCCTTGCTGGCGGCATACATGCCGTACCCCGGCTGCAGCAGCCCCACCACGCTGGAGGAGAAGTTGATGATACGGCCGTTGTCACGCAGGCGCTTCGCCGCTTCACGCATCGTGTTGAAGCTGCCTTTCAGGTTGATGTCGATCAGGCGATCCGCGTCTTCATCGCGCATGTCCGCCACCGGCGCCAACGCAATTACCCCCGCGTTATTGACCAGCACGTCGATGCCGCCAAATGCCTGTTCGGCGCTGTCGAACAGCCGGGCGACCGCGGCCGCATCGCTGACGTCGGCTTTGGCGCCGAGCGCGCGGCCGCCGCGCTGTTCTATCTTGCGCACCAGCTCATCGGCCGGCGCCGGGTTGCCTGAATAGTTAATGATGACGGTAAAGCCGTCGGCGGCCAGACGCTCGGCGATGGCGGCGCCGATGCCGCGCGATGCGCCGGTGACGATAGCGACGGGGGGAGTTTTCTGGTTCATCGGAGATCCTTAAAGAAAACGACGAGGGTAACGTTAATCATGCACTCTTTATCGCGGCGAATAAGCCTCGATTCTCTGGCATCATCATCCCAAATTATCGAACAATGCGTCTGGACTCGTTCGATGGCCGCCCAACGGGCGGCCATCCCCGTTACAGCGCGCCGTAATTCAGCGGCACCCAGCCGTACCCTTCTCCCTGGCGGTTCAGGTAGCCCAATCCCGGGAACGACAGGTGCGCGCCGCCCACCAGCTCGTTCTGCCGTGCGCTGTCGCTGAACACCCGCAGCCGTTGAGCGACCGCCGCCTTGGCGTCGCTGTCAAAGCTGATAGCCACCTTCGGATGCGGCATCTGCACCGCCGCCACGTGGATCAGATCCCCCAGCAACAGCAGCTTTTTGCCCTGGCTGGTCACCTGATAGACACTGTGGCCCGGCGTATGGCCGTGAGCGGCAAAGGCGGCGATGCCCGGCGAAAGCTCACCGTCGCCGTTGAACGGTTTAAAGTGCCCCGCCGCCTGGTAAGGCTTGATCGCCGCCATGGCCTTTTCGAAATTGCCTTTGTTCTGCGCCTTGGCCTGTTTCAACCGGTCGGCGCTCAGCCAGAAGTCCGCATCCTGGCTGGCGGCGCGCACCACCGCATTGGGGAATACCGCCTTGCCGTCGTGCGTCAGGCCGCCGAGGTGATCCGGGTGCATATGAGTCAGGTAGATCTCATCCACCTGCTCAGGCTGATAGCCCGCCGCGCGCAGATTATCCACCAGCTTGCCCAGGCCGTCGCCCAGCAGCTGGCCGGCGCCGCTGTCGATCATCACCAGCTTGTCGCCGGTATTGATCAGATAGGCATTGACCGAGGTGACCACCGGCAGGCTTTGATGCCGCTCGGCCAACCCGGCGGCGATCTGCTGCGGCGTGGTGTTCAGCAGCAGTTTGTCCGCCGGCAGGCGAATGACGCCGTCGGACAACGCGGTCACTTCAAAACTGCCCAGCATGATGCGGTAAACTCCCGGCGTCGGGGTTTTGGCCTGCGGCGCGGCGGCGCCGGCCTGTAATGACATAACGGCCAGCGCCGCGCCCAGCAGACAACGTTTCCAGAACATGATGACTCCTTGCGAGAATTGAACAGCGCTAAGTATTGACGCAAAAATCCCGATGCGCCTGTTTAATAAATGCCTTTAATAAATATATAAATAATATATTTATTATGAATAGTTTTGTTTGCCGACTCACACAACCCCAATCAATATTTTCTCGCTCGCCACTTGGTTATTTTTCTTACTCCCTAAACCAAGAGTGAGGAAATATCATGAACTATCAATTCGAAAATCTGGTCTTTGAAGGCGGCGGCGTAAAAGGCATCGCCTATGGCGGTGCGCTGGAATTGCTGGAAGCCAAAGGCATCATGCCACAGATCAAGCAAACCTCCGGCGCCTCGGCGGGCGCTATCGCCGCGCTGCTGGTCGGCTTGGGCTGCAGCTCGGCGGACGTAACCAAAATTCTGTCGGCGATGGATTTTAAAAAATTCCTCGATTATAACGGCGGCTTTTTCGGTACGCTCCACGATGCCTATCGCCTGTTCAATCAATACGGCATCGCGCCCGGCGATTATTTCTATCAATGGTCGCGCGATATTATCAAGCAATATACCGGCAAGCCGGATATTACCTTCGAGCAGTTCGAAGCGATGAAAGCGGCGAAAGGGTTCAAATCGATTTACTTTATCGGCGCCAACCTCAACAGCGGCCAGCGCGAGGTCTATTCGCATCGCACTACGCCGCGCATGAAAGTGGCGGACGGCCTGCGCATTTCGATGTCATTCCCATTCGCCTTCGTGGCGAAGAACAACACCCTGGGCGACCTGTGCATCGACGGCGGCATGATCGACAACTACCCGGTGCGGCTGTTCGACTATGACTTCTCCGCCACGCCGCCTTACATCGACGCTTCAAGCCAGCGCATCAACACCCGCACGCTGGGCCTTCGCCTGGACTCCGCCGGCGAAATCGCCCAGGCAGCCGGGCAGGCAGGTCCGCGCACGCAGGTCAACAACCTGTTTGATTTCACCCTGGCGGTGGCCAACGTGATGCTGGACATCCAAACCAAGGTGCACCTGGACAGCGACGACTGGAAACGCACCGTGTATGTCGACACGCTTGACGTCGGCACGCTGGAGTTCGGCATCAGCGAGGAGAAGAAACGCGCGCTGATCGAATCCGGCCGCCGCGGCGTAGAGCGCTACTTCGCCTGGTACGACGCCGCCATGAAACAGGCGGCATAACCCCCATCCACCCCGCCCGCGCGTACGGCCGGCGCGCGGGCAAAAAAAAAAATCCCCGCGGGGGCGGGGAAAGGCAAAGTAACGCTAAGGATTTATAGGAGTTATACGAAGAACTTGGCCAACACCAGCAGCGACAGCGAGACGTTGATAGCGCCCCCGATTCGGGTGGCGATCTGCGCGAACGGCATCAGCGACATGCGGTTGCCGGCGGTGAGGATCGCGACGTCGCCGGTGCCGCCCTGCCCGCTCTGGCAACAGGAGACAATCGCCACATCGATAGGATGCATGCCGATTTTCTTGCCGACGAAGAAACCGGTCGCCACCAGCGCGCTGACGGTCGTGACGATCACGATCAGATTCTGTACGGTGAACGCGTCCACCAGCTCCTGCCACGGCGTGATGGCCACCCCGACCGCGAACAGGATCGGATAGGTCACGGCGGTGCGGAAGAATTTGTACACCACCTGCGAGCCTTCCTGAATGCGCGGCGACACCCCGTGCGCCAGCTTCACCGCCACGGCGGCGAACAGCATGCCCACCGGCGCCGGCAGGCCGATCAGACGGTGCAGCAACATGCCCACCATATACAGCAGGATGGCCAGCAGCGCGCCGCAGGCGATGGTGCTGACGTCCACCTTGCCGCTGATTTTTTCCACCGCGTTCATGTCGCTGTCGCCCTGCTTGCTCGGCATCAGGCTGCCTTCGCCGGTCAGGTGCGGATAACGCTTGCCCAACTGGTTGAGCAGGCCGGCGATGACGATGGCGGTCAGGCTGCCGAGCATCACGATCGGCAGAATACGCCCCAACGCCACGCCCTGCTCCATGTGCAGGATCGCCGCGTAGCCCATCGACAGCGGGATCGCCCCTTCACCCACGCCGCCGGCCATGATCGGCAGGATCAGGAAGAAGAAGATCTGGAACGGCTCCAGGCCCAGCGCCATGCCGACGCCCATCCCCACCAGCATGCCGACGATCTCGCCGCACAGCATCGGAATGAAGATGCGCAGGAAGCCCTGGATCAGCACCTGCCGGTTCATGCTCATGATGCTGCCGACGATGATGCAGCAGATGTAGAGATAAAGAATGTTGGTCGATTTGTAGAACTTGGTGGTCGACTCCACCACCACGTCCGGCAGCAGGCCGTAGTGCACCAGTGCGGAAGGAATGAAGGTGGCGCAGATCGCCGCCGCACCCATTTTGCCGATCAGCGGCAGGCGCTTACCGAATTCGCCGCAGGCGAAACCGAAGAACGCCAGGGTAGCCACCATCACCACGATATCGCTCGGCAATTTGCCTTCCAGGCAGTCGAGCAGAATCAATACGCCGGCCAGAATAAAGAACGGTAACGGAATAATCCCTACTTTATAATTGTCCAGTATCCGCCACCATTTCTCGCGCAGAGGAATATCGGCGGCCTTGTCTTTGGCTACGAGGTAAGAATCATCTGTTGTGCTCATAATCTGGCCTCTTATTAGTTTGTTCAGCCATCATAGAGAAGCGCACGGATTATCTGCTGTGATTATGTTCAAAGTTAAAAAGGGTTTTTAATGGTGGTTATGGTTTCTATGGGGTTAATTAAGATTATGTAAAAACCGGCGTGGTTTTAATGGTGTTAATGCCGTTTTTATTTTAAAGCTTATCAACTTTATCGCAGACGAACAATTCTCGTCCGGTTCACTCTAATCCCGTGTGAGGGATCACAAGTTGATCGGGCACAATATTACAGACCCCGCTTCTCGTGATAGGGTAAGGCTTCAGGATCTCTTTACGGTGAAGCACCGCCATGCGGCTCAAACTCTCATTTCAAATCAAGCTGTTTCTGTGCCTGGTGGCCTTCTCCTGCCTGCTGCTGACCTGCATCGGCGCCTACACCTATTACCAGCTGGATGCGCAGCTGCACCGCGATCTCGGCGCCCGCGCGCAGGTGCAGGCACGGGAAATCGCCCTCATTCCTTCGCTGGTCAACGCGGTGGAAAACAACGACGCCGCCCGAATCACTGCGCTGATGAAAAAAATCCGCGCCAGCAGCGACGCCAGTTATATCGTCATCGGCGATAATCACGCCCGCCATCTTTATCATTCCGAATATGAAGGCCGTCTGGGCACGCCGATGATCGGCGGCGATAATAAAGAGGTGCTGGAAGGGAAAAGCATTATTTCCATTCGCAAGGGCGGCATCGGCGTTTCATTGCGCAGCAAGGCGCCGATCCTGGATGAAAATAATCGCGTGATCGGCATCGTTTCCGTCGGCTATTTGAAATCGCACATCGATAATTTAAATGCCAGGACGCTGACGCAAATTATCGGCTCCATCGTCCTGCTGCTGATCGCCCTGTTCGTCTTTTCCTGGCTGCTGTCGAAAAACCTCAAGCGCCAGATGTTCTGGCTGGAGCCGAAAGAGATCGCGCTGCTGGTGCGCCAGCAAAAAGCGCTGCTGGAAGCCATCTATGAAGGGGTGATCGCCATCGATCCAGAGCTGCGGATCATCACCATCAACCATGCGGCGCGCGAGCTATTGGATCTGCACCAACCCGCCGCCGGCTTGCTGGGCCGGCCGATCGGCGACGTCATTCAGGCGCAGCCGAACTTCTTCGCCGCCGTGCAGCTGGGCCAGGATACGCACGATGAGGTGTGCCGCTTCAATCACGTGCGGGTGATCGCCAGCCGAGTGCGCATCATGCAGGAGCAGGAGCTGCAAGGCTGGGTGATCAGCTTCCGCGACAAGAACGACATCAATACCCTGAGCAGCCAGCTCAGCCAGGTGAAACGCTATGCCGACAACCTGCGCATCATGCGCCACGAACAGCTGAACTGGACCGCCACGCTGGCCGGGCTGCTGCATATGCAGCGCTACGACGAGGCCATCCGCTACGTGGAGGCCCAGTCGGAGGGCGCGCAGGAGATCCTCGATTTCATCTCGCAGCGCTTCAGCTCGGCGGCGCTGTGCGGCCTGCTGCTGGGCAAATATTCCAGCGCCAGAGAAAAAGGCATCGAGCTGCGCTTCGATCCGGCCTGCCAGCTGCGGCAGATCCCGGCGGCGCTGAATGAGACCGAACTGATGTCGATCGTCGGCAACCTGCTGGATAATGCGGTGGAGGCGACGCTGCACTGCCCGGCTCCGCACGACGCGATCGAGCTTTATATCAGCGACGGCAGCGACGAGCTGGTGATCGAGGTGGCGGATCGCGGCACCGGCATCGCCGAGGAGATTCGTGATACGCTGTTTGAACAGGGCGTCACCACCAAAGCGGATAAAAGCGACCACGGCATCGGCCTGCATCTGGTCGCCAGCCACGTGGCGCAGGCGCACGGCAGCATAGAAGTGTCGGACAACGAGCCGCACGGCGCGATATTCTCTATATTTATCCCTAAATAAAACCCATAACCCGATTTTTTGAGCACCCGATTATGTCACACCAAACACTGGACGTTCTGATCGTGGAAGACGAGCCGCAACTGGCGACGCTGCACGCGGAGTTCATCGAGAAAAATTTCAACCTGCGGGTGGTGGCTTACGCCGCCACGCTGGCCGAAGCGCGGGCCAAAGCCAATGCGCATCAGCCGCGGCTGATCCTGCTGGATAACTTTCTGCCGGACGGCCAGGGCATCGAGCTGATGGAAGAGCCGGCGGTGAAGAACCCCGCCTGTTCGGTGATCTTCATCACCGCCGCTAGCGACATGCACACCTGCAGCCAGGCGATCCGCAACGGCGCCTTCGACTACATCATCAAGCCGGTATCCTACAAGCGGCTGCGCAATTCGCTCGAACGCTTCATGCAGTTCGTGCAAACCCAGCGCACCTTCAAGATCATCGATCAGGACAACGTCGATGCGCTGTACAACCTGCAGTCGAAGCAGTTCTCCAGCGAGCCAAGCGCCAAAGGCATCGAAACCAATACCCTCGAGCTGGTGCAGGCGCTGTTTATCGCCCAGCCGGCGGTGGCGCATGCGGTGGAAGACGTGGTGGAGCAGGTCGGCATCAGCAAGACCACCGCCCGCCGTTATCTGGAATATTGCGTCGCCACCCAGTTCGTGCGGGTGGAGATGCTGTACGGCAATATCGGCCACCCGCGGCGGCTGTATCGCAAGGCCTGAGGCTGCCATCTGGCTGTCATATTACGGCGATAACATAGCGCCCGACGATATCCCCCTCGATATCGGCACCTGTCGTTAAAACTGATGAAATACTGATGACTTTTACCCGGCCTCTGGTCGGGTTTTTTATTATCCGAAACGGCTGGCGCAAAAGCGAAATATCCCATTGCTTCACGCCGCGTTATTTCCCTAAAAACCAAACCATTATGGCGAATAGCGGCCGTCAATTTCGAGTCATGGGCAAAATTACCATAACTAATTAAAACCTTGATGTAAACCACTAATATCCCATTTAAATGACATTGAGGGTTGTCTCAGATATTCACTGTGTTAGGGTAAAAAGCTCTTTTATTTTGCTAAGGACAGCCCATAACGCGTTAATTAAACCAGAGGAAACAGCAAATTGCATGGCAATTAAACTCGAAGTAAAGAACCTGTATAAGATATTTGGCGAACACCCGGAACGCGCATTCAAACTGCTGGATAAAGGTCTGACAAAAGATCGGCTATTTGAAAAAACCGGCTTATCGCTCGGCGTAAAAGACGCCACTCTGGCCATTGAAGAAGGCGAGATATTTGTCATCATGGGGCTCTCCGGTTCCGGCAAGTCCACCCTGGTACGCCTTCTCAATCGTCTGATAGAACCCACCCGCGGCCAGGTGCTGATCGACGGTGAGGACATCGCCAAAATATCCGACGCCGCGCTGCGTACCGTGCGGCGAAATAAGATCAGCATGGTATTTCAGTCATTCGCGCTGATGCCGCACATGAATGTCATTAATAACACCGCATTCGGTATGGAATTAGCCGGTATACCGCTGCAGGAACGCCAGGAAAAAGCGCTGGATGCCCTGCGCCAGGTCGGGCTGGAGAATTATGCGCTGTCTTATCCGGATGAATTATCCGGCGGCATGCGACAGCGCGTGGGATTAGCCCGCGCCCTGGCCAATAACCCGGATATATTATTGATGGACGAAGCCTTCTCGGCGCTCGATCCGTTAATTCGTACCGAAATGCAGGATGAGCTGGTGAAATTACAGGCCCAGCATCAGCGCACCATCGTGTTTATTTCCCACGATCTGGATGAAGCGATGCGCATCGGCGATCGCATCGCCATCATGCAGGGCGGTGAGGTGATCCAGGTCGGCACGCCGGACGAGATCCTGAACAACCCGGCCAACGACTATGTGCGCACCTTCTTCCGCGGCGTGGACATCAGTCATGTATTCAGCGCCAAGGATATCGCCCAACGGCGCCCGGTGACGCTGATCCGCAAAACCCCCGGCTTTGGCCCCCGATCGGCGCTGCAGCTGCTGCGCGATGAGGACCGTGATTATGGTTATGTTGTTGAACGCGGAAAGAAATTTATCGGCGTAGTGTCGATAGAGTCGCTGAAAAAGGCGCTGTCCGCCAATCAAACGCTGGACGATGCCCTGCTCGAGGCCCCTGCCGCCGTGCCGGCCGACACGCCGCTCAGCGATCTGATTTCTCTGGTCGCCCAGGCGCCGTGCGCGGTGCCGGTAGTGTGCGAAGAACATAACTATCTCGGCATCATCTCCAAGGCCATGCTGCTGCAGGCGTTGGACAAGGAGGGCTCCGCCAATGAGTGATACTACGCAAACCCAAGATCCCTGGGCTACCGCACCGGCCGATACCGGCGCCGCACCCGCAAACGATGCCGCCGCCAACGCCGGCGACGCCTGGTCCAGCGCGCCGCCGCCGGCCACCCATGACGCCGCCGGACAAGGCGCCGATTGGCTCAGCAGCGCCCCGGCGCAGCCGGAACACTTCAGCCTGCTCGATCCGTTCCACAAGGCCTGGGTGCCGTTCGATACCTGGGTCACGCAGGGCATCGACTGGCTGGTGCTGCACTTCCGCCCGCTGTTCCAGGGCATCCGCGTGCCGGTCGACATGATCCTGAGCGGCTTCCAGCAACTGCTGCTGGGCATGCCGGCGCCGATCGCCATTCTGGTGTTCTCGCTGCTCGCCTGGCAGGTCTCGGGCCTCGGCATGGGCGCCGCGACGCTGCTCTCCCTGGTCGCCATCGGCGCCATCGGCGCCTGGTCGCAGGCGATGGTCACGCTGGCGCTGGTGCTGACCGCACTGTTCTTCTGCATCCTTATCGGCCTGCCGCTCGGCATCTGGCTGGCGCGCAGCAAGCACGCCGCCAAAGTCATCAGGCCACTGCTCGACGCGATGCAGACCACCCCGGCCTTCGTCTATCTGGTGCCGATCGTCATGCTGTTCGGCATCGGCAACGTGCCGGGCGTGGTGGTGACCATTATCTTCGCGCTGCCGCCGATCGTGCGCCTGACCATTCTCGGCATCAAGCAGGTGCCGGAAGATCTGATCGAGGCCGCCGAGTCCTTCGGCGCCAGCCCGCGCCAGCTGCTGTTCAAGGTACAGCTGCCGCTGGCGATGCCGACCATCATGGCCGGCGTAAACCAGACGCTGATGTTGGCGCTGTCGATGGTGGTCATCGCCTCAATGATCGCCGTCGGCGGGCTGGGCCAGATGGTGCTGCGCGGCATCGGCCGGCTGGACATGGGCCTGGCCGCCGTCGGCGGGGTCGGCATCGTGATCCTGGCGATCATTCTCGATCGCCTCACCCAATCGCTGGGGCGCGATCGCCGCAGCAAAGGCATCGGCCGCTGGTACCGCCGCGGCCCCATCGGGCTGCTGACTCGCCCGTTCATCAAGCAAGCCTGACGCTTTTCCCGCCGGCGGCTGCGGCCCCGGCGGGCTATGACACCACCACATCGAAAAAAGGGGAAACACTATGCGCACTACGGGCATCTGGGCTCTCGCCCTGACGACGCTGATTGGCTCACAGAGCGTGAGCGCGGCAGATTTACCCGGCAAGGGGATCGCGGTACAGCCGGTGCAAAGCACCATTTCCGAAGAGACGTTCCAGACGCTGCTGGTCAGCAAGGCGCTGGAAAAACTGGGTTACGACGTGAAAGAACCGCGTGAAGTGGATTACAACGTCGCCTACACCTCGATCGCCTCCGGCGACGCGACCTTTATCGCGGTCAACTGGGATCCGCTGCACGCCGATCAGTACAAGGCCGCCGGCGGCGACGCCAAGTTCTACCGCGAAGGCGTCTACGTCAACGGCGCCGCGCAGGGCTACCTGATCGACAAGAAGACCGCCGAGCAATATCACATCACCAACGTCGAGCAGCTCAAGGATCCCAAGATCGCCAAGCTGTTCGACACCAACGGCGACGGCAAGGCCGATCTGACCGGCTGCACCCCGGGCTGGGGCTGCGAAGCGGTGATCAACCACCACATCAAGGCCTACGGCCTGAGCAACACCGTCGAGCACAACCAGGGCAACTACGCGGCGATGATCGCCGACACCATCACCCGTTACAAAGAGGGCAAACCGGTGCTGTATTACACTTGGACGCCGTACTGGGTCAGCGATGTGATGGTGCCGGGGCGCGACGTGGTCTGGCTGCAGGTGCCGTTCTCCTCCCTGCCGGGCGAGCAGAAGAACGTCGACACCAAGCTGCCTAACGGCGCCAACTACGGCTTCCCGGTCAACACCATGCGCATCGCCGCCAACAAGCAGTGGGCCGAAGCCAATCCGGCGGCCGCCAAGCTGTTCGCTATCATGAAGCTGCCGATCGCCGACATCAACGCGCAAAACCTGCGTATGCATGAAGGCCAGGCTTCGGAAGCCGACATCCAGAACCACGTCAACGGCTGGATCAAGGCGCACCAGGCGACCTTCGACGGCTGGGTGAAAACCGCCGCCGAGGCGGCGAAGCCGTAACCGCTCGGGGGCGCCGCATCCGCCGCCCCCTACCCCGCCATATCGATGCCGCTGAACTGTAAAAAACGTGCGGCGGCGTTTGACAAGGGCTGCGGCCAGATGCAATACACTTGGCGTCGCGGCCCGTCTTCAATCGGAATCGACACCAGCGTGCTTAGTCGTTGCGCGGTCGAGATCGGTACGATGCCCGCCGCCAATCCGCGCCGCACCAGATTCTCCAACCATTCGATATGATCGATTTCAAAACTGACGTGCCGGCGGATGCCCGCCGCCTGGAAGGCGCGATCGGTTTGGCGCCGCGCGCCGGTGCCGCTGTAGAAATCCACCAGCGGCACTTCCGCCAGCGCCTGCAGATTCACCCGCTCGCGGTTGGCCAGCGGATGCTGCGGCGCCACCAACGCCACCAGCGGCTCATCGGTCAACTGCCGGTGCGACATCGGCAGCAAATCGACGTCGCCGGGCCAGATGCCGACGAACGCCATATCGCACTTCTGCTGACGCACGTCCTCCAGCAGGGCTTCGCTCATGCCGACGTACAGGCGGATGTTCACCGCCGGATAGTGGCGATGAAACTTGTCGAGCTTTTCGGTCAGATCAATCGCGTTTATGGTTGAAATGGTACCGATGGTCAAGGTGCCGGACACCGCATCCCCGGCGGCGGTCACCTCTTCCACCAGCGCCTGCTGTGCCGCCAGCAGCCGCTGCGCCGAGGGAATGAAAGCCTGGCCGGCGGGGGTCAATCGCACCCGACGCGAGGTGCGCTCAAACAGCGTACAGCCCAGCTCTTCTTCCAGTTTGGCGATCTGGTGGCTGAGCGCCGACTGCACCGTATGGCAGCGCTGCGCCGCCCGGGTGAAGCTCTGTTCCTCCGCCACCGCCAGCGCATAGCGGATCTGTTTCAGGTTCATGGCATCTATCTTGAAATGAGATAAATCAAATGAAAATTATACATTGGTTTCTGCAGACGCATTGCCGGATACTGCGCGCTATCTTCTTCCCGTGATGAAAAAATCATGAACCAACAAAACGTCCACCCGGGCCTCAGCCCGGCGCTGACCGTGCTGATCGCTATCGCTACCGGCCTGGCGGTCGCCAGCAACTATTACGCGCAGCCGCTGCTGGAAACCATCGCCACCGGCTTCAATCTGTCGGTCAACCAGGCCGGCTTTATCGTCACCGCCGCGCAGCTCGGTTACGCCACCGGCCTACTGCTGCTGGTGCCGCTCGGCGATATGTTCGAGCGCCGCGGGCTGATCGTTTTCATGACGCTGCTGGCCGCCGGGGGTATGCTGATCACCGCCACCTCCGCCACGCTGCCGATGATGATCCTCGGCACCGCGCTCACCGGGCTGTTCTCTGTGGTGGCGCAGATCCTGGTGCCGCTGGCCGCCACGCTGGCTCACCCGGAAAAGCGCGGCAAGACCGTCGGCATCATCATGAGCGGCCTGCTGCTCGGCATTCTGCTGGCGCGCACCGTCGCGGGCGCACTGGCGTCGTTCGGCGGCTGGCGCACCATCTACTGGGTCGCCAGCGTGCTGATGATCCTGATGGCGCTGATCCTGTGGCGCGCGCTGCCGCGCTATAAGCAGCACTCCGGGCTGAACTACCCGCAGCTGCTGGCCTCGATCTTCAGCCTGTTCTGCCGCACGCCGCTGCTGCGCACCCGCGCCATCCTCGGCGCCCTGTCGTTCGCCAACTTCAGCGTGCTCTGGACCTCCATGGCCTTTCTGCTCGCCGCGCCGCCGTTCAACTACTCCGAGGGGGTGATCGGGCTGTTCGGCCTGGTGGGCGCCGCCGGGGCGCTGGCCGCTTCACGTGCCGGGCATCTGGCGGACAAGGGCAAGGCCGGGCTGACCACCACCGTCGGCCTGGTGCTGCTGCTGCTGTCCTGGATACCCATCGCGTTGGCTAAACAATCGCTGTGGGCGCTGATCGCCGGCATCCTGATCCTCGATCTGGCGGTGCAGGCAGTACACGTCACCAACCAGAGCGTGATGTACCGCATCATGCCGGACGCGCGCAACCGCCTGACCGCCGGCTACATGACCAGCTACTTTATCGGCGGCGCCCTCGGTTCACTGCTCTCCGCCTCGGCGTATCAGCATGCCGGCTGGTACGGCGTGGCCGCCGCCGGCGGGGTGTTATGCCTGCTCAACCTGCTGACTTGGTGGCTCGGCAAGCACCACGATCCGCAGGGGCCGGCGACAATCTGATTATCGTGCAAATAGTAACTTAAGAAATTTATTAGCGGTGCAGGGTATAAACATTACTTACTCTCTGGTAATGTTCTGGCCATAAACTATTGAAGTCCTATCTACCCTGCGACCCACAACCATGCAAAGCCAAGCTGCAGACAGCCTCAATCCGCCCGCCGTCAGCGCCACCTTCGCCAACGGCGTCGTCGACAGTTTGCCGATCGTCATCGGGTATGTCCCGGTGGCGTTCGCCTTCGGCCTCAGCGCCGTCAAACTGGGCTTTTCCCCGCTGGAAAGCATTTTCTTCTCCTGCATCATCTACGCCGGCGCCAGCCAGTTCGTGATCACCGCCCTGCTGAGCGCCGGAATGTCGCTGTGGGTCTCCGCGTTGACGGTGATGGCGATGGACGTGCGCCACCTGCTGTACGGCCCGGCGCTGCGTCACCGCATCGTCTCGCGCATGTCACCCGGCAAAACGGCGATGTGGGCCTTTGGCCTGACCGATGAAGTTTTCGCCGCCGCGACCGCCAGGCTGATGCGCAATAACCGCAGCTGGAGCGAAAACTGGATGCTGGGCATCGCGCTCTGTTCCTGGCTCTCCTGGGTGGCCGGCACCGCGCTCGGCGCGCTGTTCGGCAACGGCCCGCTGGAGCAGTTCCCGGTGATCGAAGCCTCGCTGGCCTTCATGCTGCCGGCGCTGTTTCTCAGCTTCCTGCTGGCCGCCTTCCGCCGCCCGCAGAGCCTGACTATCGCCGCCGCGCTGGCCGGCGCGCTGCTCGGCGTGGTGCTGTTCTCCATTCCGGTTGCCATTTTGGCCGGCATCGGCGCCGGTTGCTTCGCCGCCCTGTTCCAGCCAGCCCCTGCGGAGGCCCCCCATGAACACTGATGTGCTGGCGATCGGTCTGGTGGTGGGCTGCGCCAATTACCTGTTCCGTTATCTGCCGCTGCGGCTGGCGCCGGCGCGCGCCCAGCCCGGCCTCAAACGCGGTAAAGCCGCCCTGCTGCTCGACAGCATCGGCATCGCCTCGATCTGCGCCCTGCTGGTGGTCTCCAGCACGCCGGTGGTGATGCGCGAACCGGACAAGCTGCTGCCGACGTTGGTGGGGTTCGCCGCGCTGGCGCTGTGCTTCTACCGCAGCAAAAGCATCATTCTGTCGACGCTGCTCGGCGCGACGGCCTTTGGCGTCACATTAAAGCTGTTAATGCTTTTCGGTCCGGGCTGACGCCGCTCCGATCGTTTGGCTTCACTTTGGCGTTTTCAGGCGCCACATCTTTACAAACACTGACAAATGACACGAATTGCTAAATTATCCGCACGGCTGAACATTTACATTATTAGTCACCGTCGTTACTATCTCGAACGAAATTAATGAGGCCCTAAATTATGGAAAGCTCGTTTGCCCCCATAGAACAAATGCTGAATTTCCGCGCCACCCGGCAGAAAGATTTCCCTTATCAGGAAATCCTGCTGACCCGCCTGTGCATGCACATGCAAGGCAAGCTGCTGGAAAACCGCAATAAGATGCTCAAGGCGCAGGGGATTAACGAAACACTGTTTATGGCGCTGATTACCTTGGATGCGCAGGAGAGCCACAGCATCCAACCTTCTGAGCTAAGCTCTGCCTTGGGCTCCTCGCGCACCAATGCGACCCGCATCGCCGATGAGCTGGAGAAACGCGGCTGGATCGAGCGCCGGGAAAGCGACAACGATCGCCGCTGCCTGCATCTGCATCTGACACCGCAGGGGGAAGAGTTTCTCAGTCAACTGCTGCCGCCGCAGCACCAATGTCTGCATTTCCTGTGGTCCACGTTGACCGACGATGAGCAAAAACAGCTGGAACAGCTGACGCGCAAATTGCTGGCACGTCTGGATCAAATGGAAATCACAGAACAGTTACCCTAATTCACAATTTCTGTTCAGGTACCTATTATGCGATCCCCATTTAACTGGAGACTCACCCCGCTGTTCGCCGTGTTGCTGCTGGCCGGGTGTGCTTCGACCGATAATATTGCCCCGCAATCCACGCTGATGGATCCGCAGAGCCTGCAGTTGGCTCAGCCGAAAGTCAGTTCGCTGGCCGTCAGCCCGCAGTGGTGGCGCGCCCTCAAGGATCCGCAGTTGGATACCCTGATGACGCAAACGCTGCAAAGCTCGCCGACCCTGCGGCAGGCCGCCGCCCGCGTGCGCGAAGCGCAGAGCGTGGTGGGCGAAGCCAGCGCCGCCAACGGGCCGAACCTGGATCTGAACGCCAGCACCCAGCGCCAGCGCGTGCCGCAAAACGTCAATATGGGGTTGGGGTATCCGCATAAACCGATCTATTCAAGCTCCAACTCGCTGGGGTTGAACCTGGCGTACGAGTTCGACTGGTGGGGCAAATACCGCAACCAGGTGAACGCCGCCAAAGCGCAGGTCAACGCCGCGCGCGCCGAGCAGGAACAGGCGGCGCTGACGCTGACCAGCTCGGTGGCGTCCGCCTACTACCAGCTGCAGAGCAATCTGGCGCTCGAGAAGCTGCTGCAGCAGGAAGTGAACAACAATGAGCGCCTGACCGCATTGCGCCAACAGCGCTATCAGGCCGGTCTGACCGGCGTCGACGTGCCGCAACAAACCCAGGCGCAGTCCGACGTCGCCAAGCAGCAGATCCTGCAGCTGCAGTCGCAGATCGAGCAGCTCCGGCACCAGCTCGCCGCGCTGGCGGGCCAGGGGCCGAACGCCATGCAGCACCTGCGTCAGGTGCCGTTGCCTGCAGACAACCTGATGGCGCCGCAGGGCGAGCTGACGGCGGATCTGCTGGGCAAACGCCCGGACATCGCCGCGCAACGCCAGCTGGTGGAGTCTTACAGCCAGCGCGTCAGCGCCGCACGTAAAGAGTTTTACCCCAGCCTGACCATTTCAGCCTTCGCCGGCCTGATGACCACCAATACCAGTGGCACCAGCCCGAATCTGTTTGAAGCGGCCAGCCAGGCCTGGAACGTGATGCCGGCGATTTCGCTGCCGATCTTCCACGCCGGGGCGCTGCGCAGCAAGCTGGGCGAGGAATCCGCGCTGTATGACGAAGCGGTGGAATCCTACAACCAAACCATCCTGAATGCGGTACAGGAAACCGCCGACGCCATCACCATCCAGCAGAGTTCTGCGCAACAGCAGCTGCAGGCGGCGTCCGCGGCCCAGTCGATGCAACAGGTGTATCAGGTCGCCAACGCCCGTTACCAGGCAGGGATTATCGGGCGCGACGATCTGTTGACCAGCCAGACGCAGCTATTGCAGCAGCAACAGGCGGAGTTGAATGCCAGCAGCAACTTACTGCAGGCGAAGATAGGACTGATCCGTGCGCTGGGCGGTGGCTATCAGGCCCCGGCCGCAGCGGATTCGAAAGCATAATAATATAAGGCTTGGAGAACACCATGAGCGCAAGCGCGGAAATCCAAAACCCGCAGCAGCCGAGCGGCAAAAAGAAGCAGCGTAAATTTTGGCTGCTGTTGCTGACGGTTATTTTCATTGTTATAGGGGTGGCTTACTTAGTGTATTGGTTCCTGGTGCTGCGTCATCACCAGGAAACCGACGACGCCTACGTCTCCGGCAACCAGGTGCAGATCATGGCCCAGGTGTCCGGCAGCGTGAACAGCGTCAATTTCGACAACACCGACTACGTCAAGCAGGGCGACGTGCTGCTGACGCTCGATCCGACCGATGCCGAGCAGGCGTTTGAACGCGCCAAGACCGGCCTGGCCAACAGCGTGCGTCAGACCCACCAGCTGATCATCAACAGCAAGCAGTATCAGGCCAACATCGCCCTGCGCAAGACCGATCTGAGCAAGGCCGAGAACGATCTGAAGCGCCGCGTGGTGCTGGGCAGCGTTGACGCCATCGGCCGCGAAGAGCTGCAACACGCGCGCGATGCGGTCGACAGCGCCAAGGCCGCGCTGGAAGTGGCGGTGCAGCAATACAACGCCAACCAGGCGATGGTGCTGAATACCCCGCTGGAACAGCAGCCGGCGATCCAACAGGCCGCCGCGCAAATGCGCGACGCCTGGCTGGCGCTGCAGCGTACCAAAGTGATTAGCCCCATTACCGGCTATGTCTCGCGCCGCAGCGTGCAGGTCGGCGCGCAGATCGCCGCCGGTTCGCCGCTGATGGCGGTGGTGCCGGCCGATCACATTTGGGTTGACGCCAACTTCAAGGAAACCCAGATCGCCAACATGCGCATCGGCCAGCCGGCGACGGTGGTCAGCGACGTCTACGGCGACGACGTGGTGTATCAGGGCAAAGTGGCCGGTATCGACATGGGCACCGGCAGCGCCTTCTCGCTGCTGCCGGCCCAGAACGCCACCGGCAACTGGATCAAAGTGGTGCAACGTCTGCCGGTGCGTATTGAGCTCGACGCCAAGCAGGTGGCCGATCATCCGCTGCGCATCGGGCTTTCTACGCTGGTGACCGTCGACACCGCCAACCTGGACGGCCGCGTGCTGGCCGACGTGGTGCGCGACAAACCGCTGTACCAGAGCGACGCGCTGGCCTTGAACCTGGCGCCGGTTAATCAGCTGATCGCCGACGTGATCCATGCGAACGCCGGCTAAGCGCGCGGGAGGCCATCTTGCCACAGAAACCGCTTGAAGGCGCCCAGCTCGCCTGGATGACGGTCGCGCTCGCCATGGCGACCTTCATGCAGGTGCTGGACTCCACCATCGCCAACGTGGCGATCCCCACCATTGCCGGTAACCTCGGGTCTTCCAACTCGCAGGGCACCTGGGTGATCACCTCGTTCGGCGTGGCGAACGCCATCTCGATCCCGATCACCGGCTGGCTGGCGAAGCGCATCGGCGAAGTGCGGCTGTTCCTCTGGTCCACCGCGCTGTTCGTCCTCGCCTCCTGGCTGTGCGGCATCTCCAACAGCCTCGGCATGCTGATCTTCTTCCGCGTGATCCAGGGCGTGGTGGCCGGGCCGCTGATCCCGCTGTCGCAGAGCCTGTTGCTGAACAACTACCCGCCCGCCAAGCGGGCGATGGCCCTGGCGCTTTGGTCGATGACCGTTATCGTCGCGCCGATCTTCGGGCCGATCCTCGGCGGTTACATCAGCGACAACTACCATTGGGGCTGGATCTTCTTCATCAACATCCCGATCGGCGCCTTCGTGATCGTGGCGGCGATGGCGACGCTGAAGGGGCGAGAAACCAAAACCGAGATCAAACCGATCGACACCGTCGGCCTGGTGCTGCTGATCGTCGGCATCGGTTCGCTGCAGGTGATGCTCGATCAGGGCAAGGAGCTGGACTGGTTCAACTCGACCGAGATCATCACGCTCACCGTCGTGGCGGTAGTAGCGCTGCTGTTCCTGGTGGTGTGGGAGCTGACGGACGACCATCCGGTGGTGGATCTGTCGCTGTTCAAGTCGCGCAACTTCACCATCGGCTGCCTGTGCATCAGCCTGGCCTACATGCTGTACTTCGGCGCCATCGTGCTGTTGCCGCAGCTGCTGCAAGAGGTGTACGGCTATACCGCCACCTGGGCTGGGCTGGCGTCGGCGCCGGTCGGGCTGATCCCGGTGCTGCTGTCGCCGATCATCGGTAAGTTCGGCAACCGGCTCGACATGCGCAAGCTGGTGACCTTCAGCTTCATCATGTATGCCGTGTGCTTCTACTGGCGCGCCTATACGTTTGAACCGGGCATGGACTTCGGCGCGTCCGCCTGGCCGCAGTTCGTTCAGGGCTTCGCCATCGCCTGCTTCTTCATGCCGTTGACCACCATCACGCTGTCCGGCCTGCCGCCGGAACGCATGGCGGCGGCGTCGAGCCTGTCGAACTTCACGCGGACGCTGGCGGGTTCGATCGGCACCTCGATCACCACCACCCTGTGGACGCAGCGCGAATCGCAGCACCATTCGCAGCTGACGGAGTTCGTCAATCCGTACAACCCGCAGTCGCAGGAGATGTACCGGCAGCTGGAGCAGCTCGGCATGAGCAAGCAGCAGGCGTCGGCCTATATCGCCAACGAGATCACCGCGCAAGGCCTGATCATCTCCGCCAACGAGATCTTCTGGCTGTCGGCCGGGGTATTCCTGGTGCTGCTGGCGCTGGTGTGGGTGGCGAAACCGCCGTTCAGCTCCGGCGGCGGTGGGGGCGGCGGCGCTCACTAAGCTTCAATAACGAAACGGGCGCCCTGGGGCGCCCGTTTTTTATCCGACGTAGAAAAGATTACGCCTGATTCTGACGCCACCAGTCCGCCAGCAGAATGCCGGTCGCCACGGAAACGTTCAGGCTTTCCACCTTGCCGGTGCCGCCGATAGACACGTTCATGTCGCCCTGCTGCCAGGCGCTGTCGCTCAGGCCGTCGCGTTCCTGGCCCAGCACCAGCACCATCTTGGCCGGCAGCTTGGCCTGCGCCAGCGCGGTGCCTTTATGGCTGGAGGTGGTAACGATGGTGTAACCCGCCTTGCGGAAGGTATCCAGCACCGACAGGAAATCGTCGGCGTTGATCGCCTTGATATGCTCAGCGCCGCCTTCTGCGGTACGCACCGCCGCGCCGGACTCCAGCAGCGCCGGATCCTGCAGCAGCACGCCGTTGACGCCGAAATGGGCGCACGAACGAACGATGGCGCCCAGGTTATGCGGGTTGCCTACTTCTTCCAGCGCCAGCACGCAGTCGGTCGCCGGGGCGGTTTTCAGGTAGGTCTGCGCGTCCAGCCCCTGACGTTTTTTGATCAGGAAGCACACGCCGCCGTGGTGCTCGGTGCCGGAAGCCTTGGCCAGCTCTTCCTCATCCACCACGTGGTAAGCCTTGCGGTTGGCCGCCATCCAGCGCAGCGCTTCGCGGAAGCGCGGGGTGACCGACTGCACGAACCAGGCGCGCACGATCGCTTCCGGGCGGCTGGCGAACAGCGCCTGACAGGCGTTTTCACCGTAAACGCGGGTTTCTTCCGCGCGCTGGCGGCGCAGCTGCTCAGGATCGATAAAGCTTTTGCCGCTGATGCCGCCGTGATCGAACGCCGGCTCTTCATTCGGCGCGCGCGAGACGGTTCTCCACGGCGACTCGTTGCCGCCGCGATCTTCAGAGCGCGCCGGACGGCGAGGACGATCGCTTTCACTGCGGCGGGAGTCGGCGCCGCGGCGATCGTTGCCGCCGCGCGCCTTGTCTTGACCGGTGCGGCCTGAGCGCGCACCGTCAGCCGGACGGCCTTTGCCGGCCGGACGTTTATTCTTGTTGCGGTCGTCGCCGTTGTCGTCGTCACTGCGGACGTACATCACTTTGACTTTACCGTTCTTGCCACTAAATGAATCGTTCATTGTCTTCTCCACCAACGCGCAGGGCGCGAAGATTACCTGATGTTGGTGCACGAAGCCACCAACTTGCGCTAAAAGCTCCCAACTATCACATCCATTGAACAAACCTCATTGTTCATGCGCCGGGTTTTGCCGATAATTGTCAGCATTAAAGAAACATCTCCGCAACCGCGTTGCGGGGACCATGCTTTCTCTGTACCCGAGGTCAACATGAATACAGTTTGTGCAGCTTGCAATGCCACCAACCGCGTGCCGGAAGAGCGTCTGGCGGACAACGCGAAATGCGGCCGCTGCGGCCATGAGCTCTTCGACGGTGAAGTGATCAACGCCACCGCCGCCACGCTGGACCAGTTGCTGCAGGACGATCTGCCGGTCGTGGTCGATTTCTGGGCGCCGTGGTGCGGCCCGTGCCGCAGCTTTGCGCCGATCTTTGAAGACGTGGCCGAAGAGCGCGCCGGCAAAGTGCGCTTCGTGAAAGTGAACACCGAAGCCGAGCCGGAGCTGAGCGCCCGTTTCCGCATCCGCAGCATCCCGACCATCATGGTGTTCCGTCAGGGCAAAATGGTCGATATGCTCAACGGCGCGATGCCGAAAGCGCCGTTTGACAACTGGCTCAACGAGTTAGTGTGATTCGGCAAGTATAGGCCGTATCCCGCCATCGCGCGCGAACGTGCCGCGATCGAGCCCGCCCCTCCCGGCGGGCTTTTTTCTGCGTTACAATGGCGGTTTTTCCCCAGGATCGTTATGACCGACAACGCCGTACTTCGCCTGCGCCAATTCCGTTTAGACCGCGCCACCCGCCCTTTTCTGGCGCGCGGTTGCCGGGTGGCGCGTTGTCAGGGTTGCCTGCTACCGCATAAAAACTGCCTGTGCGACACCATTCGCCCGCAGCAGGCCGGCAGCCGTTTCTGCCTGATCATGTTCGGCGCCGAGCCGCTCAAGCCCAGCAACACCGGCCGCCTGATCGCCGATATCCTGCCGGACACCCAGGCGTTTCTCTGGTCACGCACCGAGATCGATCCGGCCCTGCTGGCGGCCATCAACGATCCGGCGCGGCAGCCTTATGTGGTGTTCCCCGCTTCCTACGCCGACGCCGAACGGCCGGTGTTCAGCGAGCTGCCCGCCGGCGGCAAACCGCCGCTGTTCATCATGCTGGACGGCACCTGGGCGGAAGCGCGCAAAATGTTCCGTAAAAGCCCGTACCTCAATCAATTCCCGGTGTTTTCCCTCAACGTCGACGCGGCATCGGACTACCAGCTGCGCGAAGCCAGCCGCGCCGAGCAACACTGCACGGCGGAAGTGGCCGCCGCCCTGCTGCAACAGGCGGGCGATCTGCCGGCCGCCGACGGATTGAATCAGCATTTCCGCTATTTCCGTCAACAGTATCTGGCGGGAAAACCGACCCGGCCGGAGGCACCGGTCACAGCAATGTAGCCAGAAAGCGCCTAAAATCAGGCGTAACGTTGCCAAAAGGAGCCGTGCATGAGCCAGCGAGGGTTAGAAGCGCTACTACGTCCCAAGTCGATCGCCGTGCTGGGCGCGTCGCAGCAGCCCGGCCGCGCCGGCAACCTGATGATGAGCAACCTGCTGGCCGGCGGTTTCGGCGGGCCCATCTTGCCGGTCACGCCGCGCTACAAGGCGGTATGCGGCGTGATGGCCTACCCCGACGTCGCCAGCCTGCCGCTGACGCCGGATCTGGCGATCATCTGCACCCACGCCAAACGCAATCTGGCGCTGATTGAAGCGCTGGGCCAACGCGGCTGCAAAACCGCCATCGTGCTCTCTTCGCCGCCGGAACAGTTCGCCGAGCTGAAGGCCTGCGCACAGCGCTACGCCATGCGGCTGTTAGGGCCCAACAGCCTGGGGCTGCTGGCGCCGTGGCAGGGCATCAACGCCAGCTTCTCGCCGGTGCCGATCCAAAAGGGCAAGCTGGCGTTTATCTCGCAGTCCGCCGCCGTGGCCAACACCATTCTCGACTGGGCGCAGCAGCGCGAAGTCGGTTTCTCCTACTTCATCGCGCTGGGCGACAGCCTGGATATCGACGTCGACGACCTGCTCGACTTTTTGGCGCGCGACAGCAAGACCAGCGCCATCCTGCTGTATCTGGAAAACATCAGCGACGCACGGCGCTTTCTCTCCGCCTCGCGCAGCGCCTCACGCAACAAGCCCATTCTGGTGATCAAAAGCGGCCGCAGCCAACAGGCGCAGCTGCTGCTCAACAGCCAGCTGGGGCTGGACGCCGCCTATGACGCCGCCATCCAGCGCGCCGGCCTGCTGCGCGTGCAGGATACCCACGAGCTGTTCTCGGCGGTGGAAACCCTCAGCCATATGCATCCGCTGCGCGGCGAGCGGCTGATGATCGTCAGCAACGGGGCAGCGCCGGCGGCGATGGCGCTGGACGAACTGCTCGGACGCAACGGCAAGCTGGCCACGCTGAGCGATGAGAGCCTGGCAACATTGAGCGACGCGCTGCCGGATTTCATCCGCGCCGGCAATCCGCTCGACCTGCGCGATGACGCCACGCCGCAGCGCTTCCTGGCGGCAATCGAAGCGCTGCTCGACAGCCACGACTATGACGCGCTGCTGTTGATCCACGCGCCGAGCGCGGCGGCGCCGGGCACCGCCACGGCGGAACGGCTGATCGACGCGCTGCATCGCCATGCGCGCGGCAAGCGCATCACGTTGCTGACCAACTGGTGCGGCGAATACTCTTCGCAAGAGGCGCGCCGGCTGTTTACCGAGGCCGCCATTCCCACCTACCGCACCCCGGAAGGCGCGGTGACCGCCTTTATGCATATGGTGGAATACCGCCGCAATCAGAAGCAGCTGAAAGAGACGCCGGCGCTGCCGATCGGCCTGACCGCCAACACCGCCGACGCCCACCGGTTGATCCATCAGGCGCTGGCCGAAGGCGCCACCCAGCTGGATACCCACGAGGTGCAATCCATTCTGCAGGCCTATGACCTGAGCACCCTGCCGACCTGGATCGCCGAAGACAGCGCCGAAGCGGTACACATCGCCGAACAGATCGGCTACCCGGTGGCGCTGAAGCTGCGTTCGCCGGATATCCCGCACAAATCGGAAGTTCAGGGCGTCATGCTCTACCTGCGCACCGCGACCGAAGTGCAGCGCGCGGCGGAGGCGATCCTCGACCGCGTGAAGCGCACCTACCCCCAGGCACGCATTCACGGCCTGCTGGTGCAGAGCATGGCCAACCGTGCCGGCGCCCAGGAGCTGCGCATCGCGGTGGAGCAGGATGCGATTTTCGGCCCGCTGATCATGCTGGGCGAAGGCGGCGTGGAGTGGCGCCAGGAAAATCAGGTGGCGGTCGCGCTGCCGCCGCTGAACATGGCGCTGGCGCGTTATCTGGTGCTGCAGGCGGTGAAAGGCGGCAAGATCCGCGGCCGCAGCGCGCTGCGCCCTTTGGATATCCCCGGGCTGAGCCGCCTGCTGGTGCAGGTCTCCAACCTGATCCTCGACTGCCCGGAGATCGCCCGGCTGGATATTCACCCGGTGCTGGCCTCCGGCAGCGAATTCACCCTGCTGGACGTTTCGATGCAGCTCGCGCCGTTCAGCGGCGATCCGCAGGCGCGGCTGGCGATTCGCCCTTATCCGCATGAGCTGGAAGAAACCATCGCGTTGAAAGACGGCAGCCAATGCCTGTTCCGCCCGATCCTGCCGGAAGACGAGCCGGCGCTGAAGCATTTCATCGACCGGGTGACCAAGGAAGACCTCTATTATCGCTACTTCAGCGAGATCAACGAGTTTACCCATGACGATTTGGCCAACATGACGCAGATCGACTACGATCGAGAAATGGCCTTTGTGGCGGTGCGCGCAGACGAGATCATCGGCGTGACCCGCGCGCTGTCCGATCCGGACAACACCGACGCCGAATTCGCCGTGCTGGTGCGTTCCGACCTGAAAGGCCTGGGCCTGGGCCGCCAGCTGCTGGAGAAAATGATCGCCTATGCGCGCGCCCATGGCCTGACCCGTCTGAGCGGCATCACCATGCCGAATAACCGCGGCATGATCGCGTTGGCGCAGCGGCTGGGCTTTGGCATCGAGGTGCAGCTTGAGGACGGCATCGTCAATCTGACGCTGCCGCTGCAGGCCGCCGACGCGCAGTGACCTGCGTCGCAATGCGCTACGAATCCACCACTTAACGCCAAAACATACGCACAATCGAGGCAACTAATGGTATTATCGCCCGATTATTCGGTTTAATGTTTTTATGCCTGTGGCGTTCCGGCCATCAATCATGAGAGAAGAAACGCACTGTGATGTTGTCAAAATTTAAACGTAGCAAACATCAACAACACCTTGCACAACTGCCCAAACTCCCCCAGACGGTTGCTGATGTTCGTACGTTGTACGCGCCGTCCGCTTTTCGCACCACGCTGCTGGACGCCATCGCCAACGCTACCCAACGCATCTATCTGGTGGCCCTGTATCTGGAGCATGACGACGCCGGGCGCGAGATCCTCAACGCACTGTATCAAGCCAAGCAGCGGCGGCCCGAGCTGGAAATCTGCGTGCTGGTCGACTGGCACCGCGCACAGCGCGGCCGCATCGGCGCCGCCGCCGCCAATACCAACGCCGACTGGTACTGCGCCATGGCCGGCCAACATCCCGAGCAGTCGGTGCCTATCTACGGCGTGCCGGTCAATACCCGCGAAGCGTTGGGCGTACTGCACCTGAAGGGCTTTGTGGTCGACGATACCGTGATCTACAGCGGCGCCAGCATCAACGACGTTTATCTGCATCAGCATGAGAAATACCGTTACGATCGCTACCAGCTGATCACCAACGAGGTGTTGGCCGATACCCTGATCGATTACATCAAGCAGCATCTGCTCACCGCCGGCGCCGTACAGCGCCTCGATCGCAGCGATCGGCCGAAAAGCCCGGAGATCAAAAACGAGACCCGCCTGTTCCGTTTCGCCCTGCGCCGCGCCGGCTATCACTTCCGCGGCAAGGCCGGCAACGATGAGTTGGCGGTGACGCCGCTGGTTGGGCTTGGCAAGCAAAGCGTGCTGAATAAAACCATTCATCACCTGATGTCGTGCGCCGACCAGAAACTGACGCTGTGCACCCCTTATTTCAACCTGCCGGCGCTGCTGGTGCGCAATATCATTTATCTGCTGCGCCAGGGCAAACAGGTGGAGATCATCGTCGGCGACAAGACCGCCAACGACTTCTATATTCCGGAAGACCAGCCGTTCAAAATCATCGGCGCGCTGCCCTACCTGTACGAGATCAACCTGCGCCGTTTTCTGAGCCGCTTGCAGCGCTATATCGACACCGGGCAGCTGATCGTGCGTCTGTGGAAGGATGGCGATAACAGCTATCATCTGAAAGGCATGTGGGTTGACGAAGAGTGGCAGCTGATTACCGGCAATAACCTCAACCCGCGCGCCTGGCGGTTGGATCTGGAAAACGCCATTCTGATCCACGATCCCAAGCAGGAAATGCGCGAGCAACGGCAAACAGAACTGGAGTGCATCCGCACTCACACCACCGTGGTCGGCCATTATCAGGAGCTGCAAAGCATTCAGCAGTACCCGATCAAGGTGCGCAAGCTGATTCGCCGTCTACGGCGTATCCGCATCGATCGGTTGATTAGCCGTATCCTGTAAGATCTACTCTGACCCCGGCCAAGGCCGGGGTTTTTATTACAGCTGTATTTCCTTGCCTTTGCGATGCAGCCGGAGTGAGACCAGCAACGCCAGCAGGCACATGCCGGAAACATACCAGAAGAAGGCATTTTCCACGCCGAACGATTTAAGCGACAGCGCGACATATTCCGCCGAACCGCCGAACAGGGCATTCGCTACCGCATAAGACAAGCCTACCCCTAACGCACGCACCTCCGGCGGGAACATCTCGGCTTTAAGCAGCCCGCTGATCGAGGTGTAAAAGCTGACAACGAACAGCGCCAGTACGATCAGGCCGAACGCCATAAAGGGGTTGCTCACCCCTTTCAGGGCGAACAGGATCGGCACCGTCAACAGGGTGGCCAATGCCGAGAAGATCAGCATCGAGCTGCGACGGCCGATTTTGTCCGAGAACGCGCCTGCCGCCGGCTGCAGCAGCATGAAGACGAACAGCGCGGCGGTCATGATGGCGCTGGCCAGCTTGGCGTCCATACCGGCGGTGTTCACCAGATATTTCTGCATATAGGTGGTAAAAGTGTAAAAGGTCAGTGAACCGGCGGCGGTAAAGCCCAACACCATCACAAACGCCTTGCGGTTTTTCCATAGCCCCGTCAGCGAACCGGCATCTTGGTGGTTACGTGTTTTCGCATCGGAGGTTTCATTCAGCGAACGGCGCAGGTACAACGCCACCACCGCCAACACGGCCCCCAAGGCAAACGGGATGCGCCATCCCCAGGCCTTCAGCTCTTCGCCGGACAATATCTGCTGCAGGATCACCAATACCAGCAGCGCCAGCAGTTGCCCGCCGATCAGCGTGACATACTGGAACGATGCGTAGAAGCCGCGCCGCCCCTTGATTGCCACCTCGCTCATGTAGGTGGCGCTGGTGCCGTACTCGCCGCCCACAGACAGCCCCTGGAACAATCGCGCGATCAGCAGCAGCGCCGGCGCCCAGCTGCCGATCGACTCATACGTCGGCAGACAGGCGATCACCAGCGATCCGGCGCACATCATGCAGACCGAAAGCAACATTGAGTTTTTTCGGCCGTGTTTATCGGCAATGTAGCCGAACAGCCAACCGCCGATCGGCCGCATAAAGAAGCCGGCGGCGAACACACCGGCAGTTTGCAGCAGTTGTGTCGTGCTGTTGCCCGCCGGAAAAAATGAGGCGGCAAAGTAGATTGAGCAGAAGGAGTAAACATAAAAATCAAACCACTCCACCAGATTGCCTGATGAAGCCCCGACGATGGCAAAAATGCGTTTTTTGTTATCCAGCGCCCCCTGTTCGACGCCGCGTTCATCCTCAAGAACCGAGGTTGTTTCTGTCATGGTATTTTCTCCGAGCCATAGCAATGATGAAATTCGGCGTCCTGCCGCTCTGGTTGTTACTTTATTGTTATTTATAAGTTAACAGCCAAACTTAATAGCGGACGAAGAATATCTGGCGTTTGGAGGGACAATGCGCGGAATTTGTGATGAATATTAAACCGCACGCTGAAAGCTGAAGCGGATTGCAACGGGGATTTTCCGTTTTACGCATAGCAAAAAGCCCTGAACGTCAGTTCAGGGCTTTCGGCTTTGTTTGATGCCTGGCAGTTTATGGCGGGCGTCCTGCCCGCCCCCCTTCGGGCCGTTGCTTCGCAACGTTCAAATCCGCTCCCGGCGGATTTGTCCTACACAATTCGTCTCATCCTGAGACTCTCCCCTCCGGGGCCGCCGCACGCGGCGTTAAGGCCCGTTCCCGACGGGCCTTTCGCATGGCCATGCTCGAGCAGAACGCCAGATAACAGACAAAACAAAAAGCCCCATGCTTTCGCATGAGGCTTGTTGTTTTATTTGATGCCTGGCAGTGTCCTACTCTCGCATGGGGAGACCCCACACTACCATCGGCGCTACGGCGTTTCACTT